>Ga0209101_1000182_pt1 | contig 54341 bp, 46 predicted proteins | sample ConPoolayeCmetaG_FD_185481 | JGI IMG/M metagenome (GOLD analysis project Ga0209101, IMG submission 185481) | Hot spring microbial mat communities from California, USA to study Microbial Dark Matter (Phase II) - Cone Pool mat layer C metaG... ... | reverse complement strand
CCTGGAGATCAATGTCCCCGGGGGCGCTTCGTGGTCGGCCATCGGCACCACCGGCTACAAGTTCGATGACCCGACGCTGGCGCAGGATGGCACCAGGAGCATCAAGGAGAAAGGCGGGGCAGCCGGGAAGTCGCTGCTCTACCACCAGGGCAAGGGGACCAACCTCCCCTTGACGCCGAGCCTGCTCCCGCTCGACACGTCGCGGGGCGTGCTGGTGCAGGTACACAACAGCGACAGCGACACGTGCTGGGAGGCGAGTTTCTCGGCAGCGGGGGTGCGGAAGAACACGGCGAAACTTTTCCGGGCGAACATGCCGTGAGATGGTCTGGCGGGGTCGCTGCGCGAGCCTTGGGGAACGGCCAGCGCAGCGTCGGCTCGTCGGCGCTCGCGTAGCGGACCGGCACACGCGCGGCCGCGATGACCTGCTCGACCAGAGTCGCTTGCCGACCTGCGGCGCCTCGCGCGCCGTCCGCGGGTGTGCGAGAGGAAGAGCGCCGTGCGCCTGACCGGACAGCTCATCGGGCTCTTCTCCTTCGACATCGGCTACGAGATCGACCTCTTGCGCGCGCGCGTCCTGCTGGCCGCCGGCGAGACGCGGGACCTCGAGCGCCGGCGTCCCGCGCCGGCGCACCTGGCCTTCACGACCCCTCCTTTGGTTGTGCCGCTCGGCGACCGCAGCGTGCCGCTCGGCGACACGACCGTCGTCGCCGCTGCCACGGCCCGCCTGCATGACTTCGGCGCGGTCACGATCGTCCTCCAGACCCCCCTCGCCTGCGAGATCGCGGCCCTGCCCTCGCTTACCGCCACGCTGGCGACGGCCGGCCCGCTCGAGGACGAGGCGCGCCGCCTCCTCGATCGCCTCGCCGAGCGGGTTCGCGCGGCGATCACGCGGCCCAGCTCCGATCCCCTCGTCGAGGATTACTACGTCATCCAGGTCGACCGCCTCGAACCGCCGCTTCCCGTCGCCGAGCTGCTTGCGCGCGAGGGGTCGACGCTGGCCTCGGCGCTCCGTTGCGATCCCACCCCACTCTCGGCCGAGGAGACCGCGGAGGTGCTCGGCCCGCGGCTTTCCTACTACGGCGACGATCTCGTCATCACCGAATGGAACGTCGCGCTGGTGGTCGACGACACCGATTATGCCGACACCGTCAATGTCCTCGAGTATTTGAACGTCCAGCTCGTCGAGCTGCGCTACTACGACCGCATTCTCGACCGCCGGGTGAGCGAGGCCTACGAGCTGACCGCGCGCCGGGCGCGTCCCCTGCCCCTCGTCAACCGCCCCTACCAGCGCGCCCTCGACGAGCTCGCCGACATCCGTGTCGATGTCGCCACCATCGTCGAGCGGCTCGGCAATGCGCTCAAGCTCTCGGGCGACCTCTACCTCGCCAAGGTCTACGCACGCACCGCCCGGCGCCTGGCGCTGCCGGCCTGGGCCGAGAGCGTGAGCCGCAAGCTCGAGGTGCTCGACCGCCTCTATGGCGTCCTCCTCGACCGCGCCTCGACCGCGCGCGCCGAGGCCCTGGAGCTGACCATCATTGTGTTGATCGCCCTCGAGATCGTGATCTTTCTCGCGGGCTGGGCCTGAGGGTGCATGGCTCCCGAAACGGAGACCGCCCTGCGCATCGCCGCCGCGGCGCTCGGCGGGGCAGCCATCGGGGTCGAGCGCCAGTGGTCCGGGCACGCCAGCGGTCCCCATGCCCATTTCGGCGGCGTCCGCACCTTCACGCTCCTCGGCGGGCTTGCGGGCATCGCGGGCTGGCTCTGGAGCAGCGGCGCCGGCGCCCTGCCGGCCGTGCTGCTCGGCGGCGCGGCGGCCCTGGTCGTCGCCGCCTATGTCGCCGTGAGCCGGCGAGACGTCGACGGCACGACCGAGGTCGCGGCCCTGGTCGTGCTCGCCGCGGGGCTGGTGGCAGGGCTCGGGCGCCTGGCGCTGGCCAGCGGCATCATCGCGCTGACCGCGCTGCTGCTCGTCGAGAAATCGCGCCTCCATGCGGCCGTGGGACGGCTCGCCGACGTGGAGGTCCAGGCCGGCGCGCGCTTTGCGGTGATGGCCATCGTCATCCTCCCGCTCCTGCCCGAGGGGCCGCTCGGGCCACTCGGCGGCATCCAGCCTCGCCTCCTGTGGACGCTGGTCCTGCTCTTCTCCGGCCTGAGCTTCGCTGGTTATGTCGCCCGTCGGGCCGTCGGCCCACGGCACGGCGCTCCGCTTGCCGGCCTCCTCGGCGGCATCGTCTCTTCGACCAGCGTCACTGCCGCCTTCGCCCGCGCGAGCCGGGACGAGCCCGCCCGCTCGAGCGGCCTCGCGGCCGGCGCGCTCGGCGCCTCCGCCGTCATGTACCTGCGGGTCCTGCTCACCACGGCCCTGCTGTTCCCCCCGCTGACGCTCAACCTCGCGCCGCTGCTCGTCCCGCCGGGGCTCGTCGCCGCCGCGCTCTTCCTCTGGCGCTGGCATGCGGATCCCGGAACCACGTCGGCACCGCAGGAGGAACGAAACCCGCTCGCGGTGGGCGCTGCGCTCCAGCTCGCTGCGCTCTTCCAGGCCGTGCTCTTCGCCGTGCACGCGGTCCGCAGCCACTTCGGCGATCTCGGGCTGGTCGCCTCGGGCGCGCTGCTCGGTCTGACCGACGTCGATGCCCTGGTGATCGCCATGACCCGCAGTGCGGCCCGCGGTGCGCAGCTCGCGCCCGCGGCCCAGGCGATCGCGCTTGGCGTCCTGGCCAACGGGACGCTCAAGCTGCTCCTCGCGCTGGTCCTCGGCGCCAAAGATTTTCGCCGACGGGCCGGCATCGACCTGGCGCTCCCGCTTACCGCCGGGGCGACCGCGCTGGGGCTCCTGGCGTCTTGAGCGCCCAGGCGGCCCCTCAGGGTGGCTCGGCCACCTCCGCTGGCTCGCGCAGCGCCGACCGCGGCACCCGCTCGACCTCGAGGAAGAGCGGAAGCAGCACGAGCAGGAGGAGCCCGGTTAGGGCGACTATCCCGACCACGACGCGCGCCGCGACGCCGCCGCTCCCGGCCGGGCGGGCTCCGCCGCGCACGACGCTCACGACCCATCGCCAGTGCAGCCCCACGTGCAGCGCTAGAACGCCGAGCAGACCGACCGAGATCCAGAAGTGGACGTCACCCCATTCGTGACGGGTCAGGCCCAGGACGAGCGCCACCTCGCGTGCCGCACCACGCCCCCGACCGCCCCCGAGCGGCATCCGGCCGCCGCTGCCCGGCGGCAAGGTGTAGCGCAGCATCAAGCCCGTCGCGATCAGGGCGACGAAGCCCACGAGCGCCGCCGTATCGACCACGACGTTCAGGGTCTTGCGACTGGGCTGAGCCATTCAGGACGTCACCGGCGGCGATGGCGGCGCAGCCTCCGCTGCCCGCCGGCGCGACGCGGTCCCGCGGCGCTTTGGCGCGCGCTTCGTCCGGGCGCTCGCACCGCTCCCCTTCTCGAGCTCGACCCGGAGCCGATGCGCATAGCGCTCGACCTGACCCGCGGCTGCCGCCGCCCGGGTTCGCAACTGCGCCGCAGCGCGTTCGATCTGGCGGACGACCACCGACGCCTCGATCCGTCGCTTGAGGTCTCCCCGCAGTCGGCGGGCCAGGCCCTCGACCTCGGCGATCAGCGCTCTGGCGCGGTCCTGGTGCCCGCTGGCTTGCGTCTTCTTCGCCATGGCCATGATCGACCTTCCTCCTTGTCGAATGGGCAAGCACGAACCGGGCCGTGTTCGCGTCCTGGCCTCCTGCACCGTCCGTTCGGCGCGTTTTCCCCCGCCCACGATGACGACACGGGGCCCTTCCCAGCGCTGAGAGAGACCCGAGCGGTGGGGTCAACAGATCCGCGGCAGCGGCGCGCCGAGCGGCTCGTCAAGCACCCGCAGGACGCCGAGGGCCCCGCGCACCAGCACGCTCCCCGCGGCCACGACCGCGCTCGGGGGCTCCACGGTCCCGATGCGGGCCGCACCCTGGCCGAGCGCGTACGCGCGCAGGACCGCGAGGGCGGGCTCTGCAGCCTCCGCGCCGACGATGGCCACCACGCGGCCCTCGCAGGCCACATGCACAGGATCGAGACCGAGGATCTCGCAGGTCGCGGCCACCGCTGGTCGGACAGGCAGCGCGGCCTCGTCGACAATCACGACGACGCCCGCGCTCTCGGCGAGCTCGTGCAGCACCGCGGCTACACCACCCCGGGTGGGATCCCGCAAAAAGCGAATCCCCTCCCCGAGCGCGAGCAGCTCGGCCACCATCGCGTGGACCGGTGCGCTGTCGCTCACCACGTCCACCTCCATCCCGGCCCCTTCGCGGGCCGCCATGACCGCGATGCCGTGATCGCCGACCGGGCCGCTCACCAGCACCGCGTCGCCTGGTCGTACGCGCCTCGGCGACAGCGCGACGCCGTCCCGCAGCCGACCGACACCGGTCGTGTTGACGAAGCACCCATCGACCGCGCCTCGCGGCACCACCTTCGTGTCCCCGGTCACGATCGCGACCCCACAGGCCTCGGCGGCCTCGCGGAGCCCACGAACCACGAGACGGAAGGTCTCGATGGGGAGTCCCTCTTCGAGAATCAGCGCCACGCTCAGCCACAGCGGCTCCGCTCCGCATACCGCGAGATCGTTCACCGTGCCGTGCACCGCCAGCCGGCCGATATCGCCTCCGGGGAACACTAGCGGCGTCACGACATAGCTGTCGGTGGTCAGCACCAGCCGCCCTTTCGCGTCGGGCAGCACCGCCCCGTCGCCGAGCGGCCGGAGGTAGGGATTGTCGAAGGCCGTAAGCAGCTCGTCGCGCACCAGGCGCCGGCTCAGCCGAGCGCCCTCGCCGTGCGCCAGCACGATCCGCTCGCTCTCCGACACGGGCGTGGGACAGATCACGGGCACGGCCCCACCTCCGTACGCCGCCAGCGGAACCAGGCCGCGCAGGCGCCCTCGCTCGACACCATCGGGGCACCGAGGGGCGAGTTCGGCGTGCAGGCGCTGCCGAAGGCCGGACAGTGGTCGGGGCGCAGCCGACCGCGGAGCACCTCGCCCGCGCGGCAGAGGCCGGACTCGGCCGGCGCCGAGGTCGAAGGCGGAAAGCGCCGGCTCGCATCGAGGTCCTGCCACTCGGGTCGGAGCCCGAGACCACTGGCCGGCAGCACGCCGAGGCCGCGCCAGGCCCGATCGCATGGCGCGTACACCGTGGCCATCGCCGCCTGCGCAGCCGCGTTGCCCGCGCTGCGCACCGCGCGCGCATACTGGTTTTCCAGCAGGGCACGCCCCGCGGCGAGCTGGCGGACGACGAGGAGGATGCCTTCGAGGAGATCCTCGGGCTCGAAGCCGGTCACCACGATCGGCACGCGGTGGCGAGCGACCACGGCCTCGTACTCGGCCGTCCCCATCACGGTGCAGACGTGCCCCGCGGCGAGAAAACCCCGAATGCGGCAGTCAGGCTCGGCAAGCAGGGCCTCGAGCGCCGGCGGAACGCGAACGTGAGCGACCAGCAGCGAGAAGTTCCGCACGCCGAGACGACGCGCCTCCAGCGCCGCGAGCGCCGTGGCCGGTGCGGTCGTCTCGAAGCCCACGGCGAAGAAGACCACCTCGCGGTGCGGCTCCGCCGCCGCGATCCTCACCGCGTCGAGGGGCGAATAAACGATCCGCACATCCCCGCCGGCGGCCCGCGCGCGCAGCAGATCTCCGTGCGAGCCGGGGACGCGCAGCATGTCGCCGAACGAGCAGAGCGTGACCTCGGGCCGTCCGGCGAGCGCCACGGCCTGGTCGAGCACCTCGACCGGCGTCACGCACACCGGGCAGCCGGGTCCGTGCACCAGGCGCACGGCCTGCGGCAAGAGGTCCAGGATCCCGCTGCGCAGGAGCGTGTGGGTCTGTCCACCACACACTTCCATGATGGTCCAGGGCAGATCGCGCTGGTTTGCGCTGGTGCGCCCGATCGCCTCGAGGAGGCGTCGCACCCGGCGGGGATCGCGGCGAGCCACGGCATCCCGTCCCGCAGCCATGCGCCCCTCAGCAGTCATCGGCCTCCTCGTTGCCCCCCGCAGCCGCTCCCGCAACCCCGGCCTCCTCCGCGGCGGCCATCCGGTCGACGAGCTCGGCGAGCAGCGCCCCGGCCGCCTCGTCCACGACCGCGATGGCCACGCCCGCATGCACCAGGACGAGGTCTCCCTCACGCGCCTCGGGGACGCAGGCCAGCGACACGCTCCGCCGCACGCCACCGAAGTCGACGGTTCCGAGCGCAGCCCACGGATCGGACGCGGTCTGCCGCGCGACGATCCGCCCGGGCACGGCAAGACACATGGCTCAACGCTCCGAGAGGAGGGCCACCGCCAGCTGGCCGACGGCAAGACCACCATCGTTCGGTGGAATCATGCCGGGAACATACACGCGCTTCCCCTGGTCTGCCACGGCGGCTGCGACCCGCGTCGTGAGCAGCGCATTCTGGAAGCAGCCTCCGCTCAGCACCACATCGCGCACCCCTTCCCGCTGCGCCACGGCGGCCGCCCAGGAAGCGAGCGCCCCGTGAATGCCCGCAGCGATATGGGCCGCATCCTCGCCCCGGCGGATCGCCTCCAGGACGGCGGCGACGAGCGGTCGCCAGTCCCCGTCCGGCAAAGGGTAGACGGCGTCGTCTGCCGGATCGGCAGCGGCCTCCAGCCGGGCGGCGGCCTCGCCGTCGTAGGACGTGCCTCGGATACCGAGTACGAGCGCTGCCATGGCGTCGAAGAGCCGGCCCACACTCGTCGTTGCCGGGGTGTGCAGGTGCCGCGCGATCATGGTGCCGAGCAGGCGAGTCTCCTGTGGCGAGAGGCCGAGGAGCGCTGCCTGCTCGCCGGCGAGCCCCCAGGCGATGCGCTCGGGCCGCCGGATCGCTGCCTCGCCGCCTGGGAGCGGGAACGGCCGCAGCGAGGCGACCCGTCGGGCATGCTCGCCGCGCACCCGGAGCACCTCGCCGCCCCACACCGTGCCGTCGAGACCCCATCCCGTCCCGTCCCAGGTGAAGGCGAGCACCTCGCGGTCGAGCAGACCGTGCTCGGCCATGACGGCGGCGGCGTGCGCATGGTGGTGCTGGACGGTCACCGTGGGCAGCCAGCGCTCCGCGGCCCAGCGGGTAGTCCAGTACTCGGGGTGCAGATCGCAGGCCACCTGCTCGATGCGGATCCCGTAGAGCTCGGCCAGATCCGCCGCCACGACCCCCAACTGGTGGCGGGTCTCCGGATCCTCCATGTCGCCGACATGCTGGGCCAGCACGGCCTGCGAGCCCGTCCAGAGCGCGGGCGCCACCTTGAGGTGACCACCGACCGCCAGCCGCGGCGCGCGCCCGCGCCCTGCGGTCTCGAGCGCGGCGACGGGCAGCGGCGCCAGGCCACGTCCCACCCGGAGCGTCGTCAGGCGGCCGCCGATGATGCGAACCACACTGTCGTCCAGACGGCGGGCGATCGGCCGATCGTGGACGAGAAAGGCGTCGGCGATTCCCCCGAGGCGTCCGACCGCCTCCGCCACCTCGATCGCGATTGGCTCGCTGCTGCGGTTCCCGCTCGTGGCCACGACGGGACGGCCAACCGCTTGCAGGAGCAGGTGATGGAGCGGGGTCGTCGGCAGGAAGAGCCCGACGGTGCGCATGCCCGGGGCGATGGCGGGCGCGAGCGGCCAGGGCTCGCGCCGTTCGACCACGACGATCGGGCCCGCCGGCGAACTCAGCGCGTCGTGTGCCGCCCGATCGAGATGTGCGAGTCGCTCGGCCTCCGCGAGCGAGGCGACCATGACCGCAAGCGGCTTGGTCGGCCGCCGCTTGCGCGCTCTCAGACGGGCGACGGCCTGGCCATCGTCTGCCCGCACCAGGAGCTGGAATCCTCCGAGACCCTGCAGCGCCAGGATCTCGCCCGCCAGAAGCCGGGCCGCTGCGGCCGCCAGCGCGTCCTCGCGTCCGGCGACGGGCTCTCCGCGGCCATCGAGCAGCGTGAGCCGTGGTCCGCAGGCAGGACACGCGATCGGCTCCGCGTGGAAGCGGCGATCGTCCGGCGTGAGGTACTCCCGGCTGCAGTCCGCGCACGGAACGAATCGCTCCATGGTCGTCCGGGATCGGTCGTACGGCATGCCCGAGATGATCGAGTAGCGCGGCCCACAGTCGCTGCAGCTCGCGAAGGGGTGCTCGTGACGGCGGTTTCCCGATGCGAGCACCTCGCGCTGGCAGGCCTGGCAGGTCACCCGGTCCGGAGGCACGCGCGTCCGCGCCCCGACCGCCGGCTCGCTGGCCACGACCTCCAGGGTCGTGTAGCCCCGCCACGACGCACGGACGACCTCGATGCTCTCGACGACGGCCGCCGCCGGCGCCTCCGCCCCGAGCCGTGCGCGGAATCGCGCCAGGGCGTTTTCGTCCCCTTCGAGGTCCAGCAGGACGCCAGCGGCGCCGTTGCGGATGCGACCGCGAAGCCCGCAGTCTCGAGCGAGCCGCCACACGAAGGGGCGAAACCCCACCCCCTGTACGGCGCCGCGCACGACCATGTGCACGGCGGCAGTCATGTCGCGCCGCCAGGGCTGCCGCAGCGCCCGGCTCTTTTCAAGCGCTGGCAAACCCAGGTATCGGAGACCGCATGGATCGCATCGAGCACTGGATGAAGCATCCCGTCGTGGTCGTGAAGCCGCGCGACACGGCGCTGCATGCCCGCGAGCTCATGGAGCGCCATCGCCTGAACCAGCTCCCGGTAGTGCGCGGGGCCGAGCTGATCGGCATCGTGACCGACCGCGATCTGCGCGATGCGTTTCCCTCGGCCTTCGAGCCGCTCGAATCGCGCCGCCGCGCCCCGGCCGGCGCCGATCCGGCGAAGATCCACGTCGAGGACGTGATGACGCCGGACGTGTTGACGCTGCGTCCGCAGGATCCCCTGATTGAAGCCGCGCGGCTCATGCGCCGCGAGCGTATCGGCGCGGTACCCGTGGTCGACAACGGCCGGCTCGTCGGCATCATCACACGCAGCGATCTCCTCGCCGCTCTCGAGCAACGCCTCGCCGCCGACACGCCCGCGCTTTGAGGTGTCCTCCGGAGCGTGCCACGCTCCGGAGCTACCATCGAGCTCAGCCCTGTGCGCCGAGGCTTCCCGCCCCTCCGCCGAGCAGCTCCCAGGCTGCGGTGGCGTCAGCGAGCCTGCGCACGGCCAGCGCTACGAACTCGGGGCCCATGGCCACCACACCGGCGGGATTGAACCGGCCGACCTGCGCGAGATAGGCGGCGTCGATCTCCTCGGCAGAAGCATCCGGTCCCACGCCGAGGAGGCGTCGCGCCCGTTCCGTCACGGGATCGGCTCCGACCTGTGCCCTCGGGACGACCGGCTCCGGCGCCGACGGGGCGCTCACGGTCTCTGGTCCTCCCTCCACGGCAATCCGCCGCCGCCGCCCCGGCTCCGCGACCACCGGCTCGCCGCTCCCGTACATGCTTGCCGTTGCCAGGATGTGGCTCGCTTCCCGCTCGGGCACCCCGAGCAAGCGCGCGATGGCCTCGTAGGTCTCGCGCTCGCGTCCCGCCAGGACCTGATCGCTGGTCGCGATGGCTGCAAGCGCGGCGAGCAGCGTGTGCGCCGCCTCCTGGCTGGCGCCCGTGAGCGCCATGCAGCACGCCCGCAGATCGATCGGTTCGTGCGTAGCGCGCTCGAATTCCTCCTCGATCAGCGGACCGAGCGCGCCGAGACCGAGCTGGTCGAGTCGGCCGAGTGCTGCCACCTCCGGCGAGGTGATGCGGCCGTCGGCGGCCATGACCGCGACCGCAAGCCTGGCCACGGCACGCCGGGGGTCCTGTTGGACGATGGGATTCATCGTGAAGCGGGTGAGCGAGGATCGTGCCAGAGGTCGAATCGAGGAGCTCCGGCACGCACCTTCTACACGATCTCCGAGCCTGGACACAGCCCGCCAGCGATTCCCAGGCGTCGGAAGCCCCTCGCGACCCGTCGTACCGACACCGCGAACCCAGCGTGCGTCACGCCATCGCGAGCAGCCACGCACCGAGGCCGATCAGCAGGAGGCCGCTCAGTGCCTGGAGAAGCTGTCCGCCCCGGGGCGACAGCTTGCGCCGGGAGAGCGTCGCGACAGCCAAGCCGACGACGATCAGGTCGTCGAGCACGTAGGCGAGGTCGTAGACGACGAGCAAGCCGTAGTACTGCCAGGCGGGCAGCGCGCGTAACGTGATGACCCGGGTGAAGACCGCGGGCAGCCCTGCACTGCATAGCAGCTCGACCGCGTTGACCGCGACGGCGAGCGTGGCCGCAGCCACCAGCGCCCCGCCCAGCGCCTCGGCGTAGAGGATGCGTCGAGCCCGGGCGTACAGCCCGGGCTTCGCTGCGGCCGGAATGGCCAGCGACGGGCCCCGCCCGGGCGCCAGCGCGTCCTTCGCATGCAGCGCCCCGGCGGCGATGGCCAGCACGCCGAGCCCACGTTGGACCCACGCCGCGGCGCCGAGGACGAGGAAGACATTCAGCCACGCGGCGAGGAAGACGAAGTACACTGCCCCGCTGACGAGCACGAAGGTCCCCGCGACGGCCAGCATCCGCCGGCGATCGCGGAGATTGACGAGGAGCGCCAGGAGGAACAGCAAGACCCACATGGCGCAGGGGTTGAAGCCATCGAGTAGACCGAGGACGGCGGCGAACAGGAGCAGGCCTGCCCGTTCCGGGTCGAGCGCACCGATCAGGGGCAAGACCGGGAGCGCGGGCGGACGGCGGGCCAGGGCAGCGCGGAGGACGGCGCCAGTGGTCTCGCTGCTGGCGAAGCCGATCACGAGCTCGTCACCCACGAGAAAGGCCGGGACGCCGAGCCGGTGTTCTCCTCGGGCCGTCGCCGCGGCGACGAGCCGCTCGCGAGCCGCCGCGTCGCGGGTCACATCGTGCTCGACGATCTCCAGGGTCGGATCGTCCGCGGCGAGGGAGGCCAGGAAGGCCCGTGCTCGCTCGCAGTGCGGACAGCCCGGACGCGTGAAGAACTCAATCCGCGTCGCCGCGGCCGCTGGAGCGGCGACCAGCACGAGGACGGCCAGGAGGGCCGTCGCCGCTGGCCCGCGGGGACCGGCGCAGTGCCGCGAAGCGCGTCGGGGGATCTCGGCTGGCACGCCCGTCGCAGGGTTTCGGAGATCATGACCGTCGACGACCTGATGGAGCGCGAGGTAGTCACCTTGAACGCGGGCGACACGCTCTCGCTCGCGGACGACGTGATGCGGCTCGGTCGCATTCGACATCTGCCCGTCGTGGAAGAGGGCCTCCTCGTGGGCATCCTCTCGCAGCGGGACCTGTTCCGCGCCGCCGTGTCCTCGGTCCTGCAGCTGGCCCACTCGAGCGAGCGCGAGTGGCTGGCGCGCATCCCCGTGCGGGCCGTGATGACGCCCACGGTGATCAGCGTTCCTCCAGGGACGTCGATCCGGCGTGCGGTGGAGATCATGCTCGAGAAGCGCATCGGCTGCCTGCCGGTGGCCGAGCGCGGTCGGCTGCTCGGCCTGCTCAGCGAGACGGACTGCCTGCGTCACCTGGCACATCTCCTGCGCATCGCCGAGGACAAGGCGGACCTCCCCGAGGTGCCTCCCGCGATGTAATCCTGCAGCATGGCACCTCGAAGCCGAGCGCCGCCTGCGGGCGCTAGTGCACGACCAGTACGGGCGTCTGGGCTGCGCCGATCACGCGATGCGAGACGCTGCCGAAGAGGGCGCCGGCCACCGCGCCGCGGCCGCGGCTCCCGAGCACGACCAGGTCCGCGGCCGTCGCGGCCTCGAGAATCGCCTCCACGGGGAGCTTGAAGACGATCTCGACCGTGTGAGAGATCCCCGCCGCTTCGCAGATCTCGCGCGGCCGGCGCAACTGCGCCTCGGCCTCGTCGCGGAGCGCCTGCTCCACCTCGCGCACCACCTCGCCGAGCCGTCCGGGCGGGAGCACATCCCCCAGGCCGCGCAGGCCCATGGGCTCGATGGCGTACAGGAGCGTCACCTCGCCTCCGCTGAGCTTCGCTAGCATGACGGCTTGCTCGACGGCCCGGATGGAGGGCCCCGAGCCGTCGACCGCGACGAGGATGCGGCGCGGCGGATCCGGCAGCACGATGGCCGCGGGAGCGTCGCTGCCGCTGCGGCTGCGCGCGGTGTCGGCGCAGCGACTGGAGCAGCATCGCAGCGTGCCACCAGGCGCCGGGACGTCGATCGCCCCGCTCGCGGCGACCGTCGCCCCGCACGCCGCGCAGCGTGCCGCCGTCATGCTGGCCTCATGACGCCTGCCGGTACGACGGCGGGCCGGGCTCGGCGGTCTCGGGCGCGACGGGCGCGGCCTCCAGCGCTCTCGTCACGCCGATCTGCTCGCGCGCCCAGCTCCGATCGATCCCGAGCGTCTCGCAGATGCTCGCGAAGGCACATGGCCAGCTTGTATCATCCGACGCGAACCATTCCACCAGCTCCTGGCGCCGGCGGGCGGCCGGGCCATGAGTGGCGGGCACCGTGCGATGCCACGACCGCACTGCCTCCTCCAGCACCGCGAGCAGCAATCGCTTCTCGGGCTGGACCGAGGCGGGTCCGAAGGCCGGAAGCTGCGCTGGCAGAATGCTGGCGGAGTACGCCGCGACATCCATCCCCGGGGGCATGTGGCGATTCGGAACGAGGGTTCGCTTGCGACGGCGTCGGCGCATGGGGGGCTCCTCCTGACCGGTGTCCACTCCTCGGAACTCGGCACTGACGGGCGGGCGACCCTCGTCCGCTCGTGAATTGTCGGTTCTTCCCTGCTGCATCCCGCGTGCCGCCGTGCGCCATCGCAGCGGACCGTTATCCGCTTCGCGCCGATAAGAACGTCCGCCGCACGCCGTTCCCGTCGAGCGCGCCCGCCGTGCGTGTGGTGCCGCGGCACGCTCGCTGCTAACTTCCCTGGCCCTACAGGGCCGGGACACGACGAAGGGAGGGGATACCGTGCAGCAGCCGATCCAGATCACCTACCGACACATGGACCCCTCGCCGGCGATCGAGGCGGCGGTCCGGGAGAAAGCGGCGAAACTGGACACGCTCTTCGATCGGATCACGGGGTGCCATGTGGTCATCGAGGCGCCGCACCGCCGTCACCACCAGGGCAAGATCTACCACGTACGCATCGATCTCACGGTGCCGGGCGAGGAGCTCGTGGTGCGGCGAGATCCTCCGGAGCATCACGAGCACGAGGATCCGTACGTCGCGATCCGCGACGCCTTCGACGCCATGAAGCGGCAGCTTCAGGATTACGTCCGCCGCACGCGCGGCGCCGTCAAGGTCCACGAGGAGCCCCCCGAAGGGCGCGTAGTCCGCATCTTCCCCGAGGAACGCTACGGTTTCATCGAGACCCGCGATGGGCGCGAGATCTATTTTCACGCGAACAGCGTGATCGGTCGCGGCTTCGACGCCCTGGCCGTCGGCGACCGCGTCCGCATCGTGGAATCGATGGGCGCGGAGGGACCCCAGGCGAGCACAGTCGACCCGCTTCGGTGACGGGCCCTACTGGCGAGCATCCAGCCAGAGCACCTTGAGGTCCTTGGGCAGCTGGCTGTAGATGTCCCATGCCTCGCCCTCGCGCCCGGTGGGGCTGCCGAGCAGGGTCTGGAGCGCCGCGAAGACCGCGCGCACTGCGCGCTCGGCCTCGGCGTCGTCCGGCAGCACGAGGCGCTGGCGAATCCGGCCGATGAACTCGCTGCGATGCACGCGATCGGGCTTGCGATCGGGGCGCTCGCCATCTTCCCACATCCGCTTGAGCGCTGTCGGCAGCTGGGCCGCGACGTCGCGCGCTTCCTTGGGCGTCAGGCGATCGCGCAGCTCCTGGAAGACGGCGAAGGTCACGGCATCGGCGCGACGCTCGTCGCACTTGAGCCGCTCGGCCACTTCGCGCATGAAGCTCTTGTCGTCCATGGAGCTTCCTCTCCGCCGAAGCGGTTCGCGACGCAACTCCTCGGGCCGCGGCGGCCGACCGCAGCCCTACCCGCCTGCAGTCGATCGGGAAACTCCGGCACGACGCTTCGCGTTCCTGACAATTCCCACCCCGACCCTGCCGAGTGCCTGCTGGCAGGGATCTTGCGAAACGGAGACGGTACCATGGCGAGTGGAAAAGGCCTCGTCCGCGCGTTGAACCGACGGGGCACCCGTCCCGAAAAGCTGCATCCGGCCGAAGCCGCGACACGTCGCCTGCCCGAGCCCACGGTGTGCGAGCGCTGCGGCGCCGTCTTCCACCGCCGGACGTGGCGGATCGACCGCACGCCGAGCCAGGCCGCACTGGCGCGCGCGCGCTGGCGCGTCTGTCCCGGCTGCAAGCAACAGGCTGCCGGGGAGTGGTTTGGACGCGTGCGGCTGCGCGGGGCCTTCGTTGGCGCACACGAAGCGGAGCTGCGGCGCCGCATCGAGAATGTCGCCGCACGCGCCCAGAGCATGCAGCCCATGCGCCGCGTAGTCTCCATCGACCGCACCGAGGACGGGCTCGAGGTGCTCACGACCTCGCAGAAGCTCGCGCACCGCATCGTCCACGAGCTGCGCAAGACCTTCCGCGGACGCGCGAGCTACACCTGGACCGACGATCGCACGCTCGACGCCGTCTGGGAGCGCCAGGACCTCGGGGCCGCGCGCAACCCGGCTCGGCGGTGAGCCCCGACGATCGCGCTAGCGACGCTCCCGGTCCTCGGCCGCCGGGGCCGCCTCGCTGCACCGCACGAGCAGGAGCGAGCGGCTCCCCGCGCGCAGTCCGGGCGGCACGTCGGCCGCGCGCACCGCGATGACTGTCCCCGGCGCCCGCCCCTGCTTCTCCACCTCCGCCGCTTCCGCCCGCTCGAGCGGCCAGCCGCAGGCAGCCGCTAGGCGTGCTGCCATCTCGCTGACGTCGGCCTCGCTGCCCGCCACGGTGACGATCCGCCGGACCTCCACGTCGGCGCGCAGCCCCAGAATGTGGCTGCGAGCGCGCGCCGCGACCTCGAGCCCGGCGCCCGCGAGCGCCTCTGCCGGCACCACGACGAGGTCGCCGCTGCCGGCCTCGCGCACGGCCTCCGCGACCACCAGCCCGCGGACCGCCCGCAGGCTCCAGCGCACCTCGGGCGGTGCCGTCGCGGCCAGCGTGCGCTCGATGTCGGCGAACCCGGCCCGCAGGGCGCGCGCCAGCACCTCGGGGTCGATGACCTCGGAGAGCGGCCCGGGGCCCGCCACCCGCGTGAACGGCAGCGCGGCCATGCGAAACCAGTTTTCGTCCTCGACGAAGAGCCCGAGCAGCTCGGCCTCCAGCCGCGAGGCGAGCCGGGCCGCGAGCGCAGCCAACGGCGATCCCGGGCCACCGACGGCGAGCACGACGCGGGCGATGCTCATGGCATCCGCCCCCCAGCGGCGTACCGTCGCCGGCTCTCCGAGAACGCGCGCAGGCGATCGGCCACCTGCCGGTTCACCGTCCCCTCCGGCCACACCCCCCGGGCGTCGGGCTCTCCCGCAGGGACGCCGGTCAGGAGACTGATGCCTTCGTCGACGGTGCGCACCGGGTAGATGGCGAACTGCCCGGCACGGACGGCCTCGACCACGTCCTCGCGCAGGACGAGGTGCTGCACATTCGCGGCGGGAATGAGCACGCCCTGGCGGCCATCGAGACCTCGGGCCCGACACAGATCGAAGAAGCCCTCGATCTTCTCGTTCACGCCACCGATCGCCTGCACGTCGCCATGCTGATTGACCGAGCCCGTGACCGCAAACCGCTGCTGGATCGGCAGGTCGGCCAGCGCCGAGAGCAGGGCATAGAGCTCGGCCGACGACGCGCTGTCGCCTTCGACCGCCCCGTACGATTGCTCGAAGACGAGCGTCGCCGCCAGCGAGAGCGGCTCTTCGAGCCCGAAGCGCGCGGCGAGGAAACCCGCCAGGATGAGCACCCCCTTTGAATGCAGCGGCCCACCCAGCGCGACCTCCCGTTCGATGTCGACGACCTTCCCGGCTCCGACACTCACCCGGGCGGTGATCCGGCTCGGCCGGCCGAAGCTGAACTCGCCGAGCTGGATGACCGACAGCCCATTGACCTGCCCCACCCGCTCGCCGCTGGTATCGACGAGCAGCGTGCCCCGCGTCGTCTCCTCGAGCAGCCGCTCGCGGAGGCGAGCCTGCCGGGCGATCGCCGCATCGCGCGCCGCGGCCACGTCGGCCCGACCGATCACGGCCGCGCCTCGGGCGCGCGCCCGATGGTTCGCCTCGACGAGCAGGTCGTCGATCCGCCGGGTGCCGGCCGAGAGGCGCATCGCATCGCCCACCAGGCGCGCGCTCTCCTCCAGGACCAGCGCCACCGCCGCGCGGTCGAGCGGCGCCAGGCCGGCAGCGCGGAGGCGCGTCGCGAGGTGCCGCGTATAGAGCACGAGCGCCTCGTCGCTGCGCGGCAGCACATCGTCGAAGTCGGCCACCACCTTGAACAGCTCCCCGATGTCGGGATCGTAGCGCTCGAGCAGGTAGTAGAGGAGCGGCTCGCCCACGAGCACCACCGTGACGTCGAGGGGGATGGGCACGGGTTCGAGCGTCACCGTGCTCACCACGCTGAAGACCTGTGCCGGCGACTCGATGCGGATCTCCCGGGCGCGCAGCGCCTGCTTGAGCCCCTCCCACGCCCAGGGCTGCATCAGCACGCGCCGCACGTCGAGCACGAGAAAGCCGCCGGCCGCACGATGGAGCGCGCCGGGACGGATCAGGGTGAAGTCCGTCACGAGCGTTCCCATGGCCGCCCGATGCTCGACGCGGCCGATCAGGTTCGGGTAGGTGGGGTGCAGCTCGTCGACGACCGGGGCGCCGGCGCCGGGCACATGGTCGACGAGAACGTTCACCTCGTAGCGCCGCAGGGCCGAATGATCGATGTCGGGAAGCGGCGCGCCCGGCTCCTGGCGCCGGAAGAGGTCGACGTGCTCCACCACGTCCTGCTGGACGCGATCGAGGTAGGTGACGATCGCGGGGAGATCGGCATAGCGTTGCCGGAGCTCTTCGATCGCATGCCCCACGGCGTACTGGGTGAACTCGCGGTTGAGCGCCTTGATGCGCTCCATGCCCTCGCGCTGCCAGAGGGGAAACTGCGCGATCACCGCCTGCAGCTCGGCCTGGAGCGCTTCGATCGTCTGCGCGATCCGGTTGCGCTCGTCCTCGGGGAGCCGGGCGAATTCGTCCGGCGGCATGACCTCGTCCCCGGCGAGCGGCGCGAAGCCCATCCCGATCGGCGTGCGCACCAGGGCGATGCCCTGCCGCCGCGCCTTGGCCTCGATCGCTTCGAGGGCCTTTTGATGTCGTTCCTTGACCTCCTCCTCGATGACCTGCACCCGCGCCCGGTACTGCTCGCTCTCGAAGGCCGCCGGGATGGCACTGCGGAGCCCCTCGATCAGCCTCGCCATGTCGTCCCGGAGGCGAGGCGCCCGCCCGGGCGGCAGGGGGATCGCCTGCGGCCGCTGCGGGTCAGCGAAATTCTGCACGTAGACCCAGCCGGGCGGGGTCGGGGCGGCCTTCGCGTGCCGCTCGAGCAGCGCGTGCACGATGTCGGCCACCCCGACATCGGCCGGGCCGAAGGCGAAGACGTTGAACCCCGGGCGTCGCATCCCGACGGCCAGGCGGAGCGCGTCGAGCGCCCGTTCCTGGCCGACCGGCTCCGGGAGATCCGGCAGCTCGGCCGTGGTCTCGAAGGGGAGGCGCTCGAGGTCGCATACGCGCCGGAGCGCGTCGGCAGGAAGCGGCGTCACGGCCCCCTTGCTATCACGGCTCGCTGCGCAGACCGAACGATCCGTCGCTGCGAGCCGCACGGCGAGCCGCCCGTTCGAGGCAGGCGATCACCTCGGCGTCGGAGATTTCCCGGAAATCATCGTAATACTGGCCAACCGCCGTGAAGTCTTCTGGGGCCGCCAGACAGACGACGGCGTCCGCCGCGGCCTCGAGTCCGGGCACAGCGTCGGCGGCGGCCACCGGCACCGCCAGCACGACCGTGCGCGGCGAGGCGCGGCGCAGGCCGCGGATGGCCGCGCGCACGGTCCCGCCCGTCGCCACGCCATCGTCGACCACGATCGCCGTCCGGCCAGCGAGCGGGATCGCTGGCCGTCCACCCCGAAAGCGGGCCTGGCGGCGGCGCACCTCGGCCAGCTGCGCGGCAATCTCGCGCCGCAGGTAGGCCTCGGGCACCCGCAGGGCCCCGACGATCTGCTCGTTGAGGATCGCTTCCGGATGGTCGCCGTCCGTCACCGCGCCGAGGCCGAGCTCGGGCTGCTCGGGCGCCCGGAGCTTGCGCACGACGAGCACGTCCAGCGGGGCCTCGAGCGCGAGGGCCACTTCATAGGCTACGGGGACTCCGCCGCGCGGCAGACCGAGAACGACAGGCCGGGCCTCCCGCCAGCGCGCGAGCGCCGCGGCCAGGCGGCGCCCGGCATCCTGGCGATCGACGAAGCGCACACCCCCCGACGGGGGTGGCGCGCTCGCGGCACCGCCCTTCATACGAGAGGCGCGCTGCATGGGACATGCCGCAGCGACACGGTCGCGCCGGCCGCGCCTCTTCTCGCGGGCGAGAAGCGCACGCCGTCGCCATTGCCAGTCGCACCTGGCGTACCGCTTGCTGCGCCTCGAGGACGTGTTCCGCCATCTGCTCGTCCCGATCGACCTCAGCGATCGCCACCAGCGGGTGCTGGAGGTGGCACGGAGCATCGCGGCCGGGGCGAGCGCGCGCGTCACCGTGATGCACGTCATCCAGCGGATCGAGGGGATTCCTCCGCGCGAGCTCGCCTCGTTCTACGAGCGCCTCGAGACGAGCGCGCGCAAGCGCCTCGAACGGACGCTGCAGTGGCTCGCCACGGCAGGCCTCCGCGCCAGGCTGCGCCTGGTCATTGGCGACCCGGCGGCCGAGATCCTGCGCGAAGCGCGTCGTGGGCGGGTCGACCTCATCGTGCTCGGGTCGCACCATCTGGGTCGCAGTCCGGGCAGCGGCCTCGGCACGACGAGCTACAAGGTGGGGCTGCTCTGCCGCTGCCCGGTCCTGCTGGTCAAATAACCCAGGGAGGGAAGGTCCATGCCGATCCTTCGCCGACTGCGGGAGGTTCTCGACGCGGCCGGGGTGCACTACGAGATCTTGCATCACCAGACGGCCTACACGGCCGAGGAGACGGCCGCCGTGCAGCACGTTCCCGGCACCGAGATGGCGAAGGTCGTCATGTGCATGGCCGGCGACCCGCCGCACGAGACGCCGCTCATGGCGGTCGTCCCCGCGCCCTGGCGGGTGCACCTGCCGACCCTGGCGCGCGCGGCCGAGGTGCCTCGCCTGCGCCTGGCGACGGAGGCCGAGTTCGCCGGACTGTTCCCGGGCTGCGAGCCTGGTGCCATGCCACCCTTCGGTGCGCTCTACGGCATCCCCACCTGGGTCGACGAGCGCCTCGCCCGGGACGAGCACATCGTCTTCAACGCCGGCACGCACCAGCTCGCGGTGCGCATGGCCTGGGCGGACTACGCGCGGCTCGAGTCGCCGCGCATCGCGGATTTCGCCGTGCGACACGAAGACGGCTGAGCCGCATCGAGCTCGGCAGCCAACGCCCGCAGCGCCGGGGCGATCTCGACGGGATAGGGCCCGGGATCGTCGAGGCGGCGCAACGCTTCGGGAAGGCACGCCAGCTGGCGTGCGGCGTGCGCCCGTGCCTCGGCAAGGGTCGGCAGCCCGGCCACGCGCCGGCCGCCCCGCATGACGGGGACCAGCAGCGGTTCCCCGTCCTGCGCATCGCTCGCCAGGCTCACGACATCGCCGGCAAAGCGCCCATCCCCGCCGTACCGGCGCCAGACCTGCTTGGCCCCGGGCCAGGTCGCCTTGCCCTCCGATCGCTTGCGCCGGGCACGGCCGGCGTACTGCTCGAGCTTATAGGCGCAGTCGAGGTACGGCCGATCCGCGGCCGTGTCGACCCGGGTCCCGAGCCCGAAGCCATCGATCGGTGCCCCGGCCGCGACGAGGTCGCGGACGCGCCACTCGTCGAGATCGCCGCTGGCGAAGATGATCGTGTCCCGCAGCCCCCCGGCGTCGAGAATGGCCCGGACGTTGCGGGCGTGGGCCGCCAGGTCGCCCGAATCCAGTCGCACGCCACGCACGCGAATACCGTCGGCGGCGAGCTCGGGCGCGATCCGCACCACCGTGGCCGCGCCCTCCTCCGTGTCCCAGGTATCGATCAGCAGGACCACGGTCGCGGGGAGATCCTGCGCGAAGTCGCGGAACGCCGCGGCTTCGGAATCGTGCGCGAGCACGTAGGAGTGCGCCATGGTCCCCACGGCCGGAATGCCGAACCGGGCCTCGGCGAGCACCGTGGCCGTCGCATCGAAGCCCGCAAGCCAGCAGGCGCGTGCCGCGAGCAAGCCCGCCTCGGCCCCATGCGCGCGCCGCAGCCCGAAGTCGACGAGCTGGCGCCCCCCGGCGACGAGGACGGCTCGTGCGGCCTTCGAGGCGATGAGCGTCTGGAAATGCACGAGATTCACCAGCCGCGTCTCGACGAGCTGGGCTTCGGGCAGCGGGGCGGTGACGCGGATCAGGGGCTCGTCCGGGAAGCAGACAGTGCCCTCGAGCATCGCATCGACGTCGCCGGTAAAGCGCAAGCGCGCCAGCCAGTCGGCGAAGGCCGGCTCGAAGCGCCCGCAGCCCCGGACCCAGGCCAGCTCTTCGTCGTCGAAACGGAGCCCCTCGAGGTAGTCGAGGAGCTGCTCGAGGCCAGCGGCCACGAGAAAGCCGCGGCCCGGCGGCAGCTTCCGCGCAAAGAACTCGAACACGGCCGGGGCAGTCATGCCGCGCTTCCAATACGACTGCAGCATGGTGAGCTGATAGAGGTCGGTGAGGAGCACCGAGTCGGTTCGGATCATCGCGCCAGCGCTCCACGATCGATCACGATGGCGCCACGTGCCTGCATGGTCTCCAGCGCACGCGCGCCGTCACCAGGCTGCCGCTCCACGGCCCGCACCGCGTCTGCCAGGACCAGCACGGGATACCCGCGCGCGAGGGCATCGTCGACGGTGGCGCGAACACAGTAGTCGGTCGCGAGTCCGCCGACGAAGAGCCGGCGGGCTCGCACGGCCTGCAGCCGCTCGTCGAGATCGGTGCCCTCGAAGGCCGAGTACGCCTCGCGATCCGGGTCGGTGGCCTTGGAGACGACGATGGTCTCCGGCGGGAGCTCGAGGGTCTCCGGGAAGCGCGCGCCAGGACTGCCCGCGACACAGTGGGTCGGCCACGGTCCTCCGCGGGACACGAAGGAGCAGTGGTCTGGCGGATGCCAGTCGCGACTCGCGATGACCGGGAGCCGGTGCTGTCGCCAGCGGGCCAGATAGGCGTTCAGCGCAGGCACCACCTCGTCGCCCTGCGGGACCGCCAGGGCCCCGCCGGGGAGGAAATCGCGCTGCACGTCCACGATCAGCAGCACATCGCCCTCGCCGAGCTCGATGGTCGACTCCGTCACGCCTCCGCTCATAGCGCGCGACCCTGCCTCGGCCAACGGCCTGCCGTGCTGTTCCTGCCGACCGGAATCGCGAGCCGGCCGCGCCGCACGCCGCGGTCGGCAGGTTCTTTGCATCTTGTCGGATACCGAGGGAGGAATCCACGATGGCGGCAATCACACGATGGGATCCGTTCCGCGCTCTGCGGCGTGGCGGAGACGACCTCTTCGAGGAGATGTTCCGCGAGCTCTTCCAGCGCAGCGGCAGCGAGGTGCTGCAGCCCCCCGTCGAGGTAGCCGAGACCGAGGGCGAGGTCACCGTGAAGCTTATGGTGCCGGGCGTCCCCAAGGACCAGCTGCAGATCACGGTCCACGACGACGTGGTCAGCGTCCGCGGCGAGATGAAAGAGGAGGCCGAGGAGAAGAAGAAGAGCTACTACCGCCGCGAGATCCGCTACGGCGCCTTCCAGCGGAGCGTGGAGTTGCCCTGCGACGTCGACTCGGCCAAGGCCAGCGCGAAGCTGGAGCACGGCGTCCTCACCATCACGCTGCCGAAGGCGACCGCCCCGAAGGCCAAGACCATCGAGATCTCCGCCAGCTGACCGCCCCACCCCGCGCAACGCGGCGCCACCGCGGCCCCTCTCAGGCCGCGGCGGCGTCCCCCCCGGCCGAGGCGGCGGCCGCGGTGCGCTGGCCCACGGCGAGGAGCGAGAGACCCACCGGCGGGCCGAGGAGGCGACGCTCCAGGCGAAGCCAGGGGACGAGCAGGTCGTTGATCCGAGCCTGGATCCCGGGGACGGCATCGCGCTTGAGCACGACCGCATTGAACCACCAGCCCGGGACCCCGAGCATGTTGAAGTAGGAGAGGTGCTCGACCCGGAAGCCGGCCTCTTGCAGCTTCTCGGCGATCTCGCGGCGCGAGTACCGCCGGTAGTGGTGGATCGCGCGATCGATCGCCCCGTAGAGCGCCTTCACGGCCGGCACGACGAGGACGACCCGTCCGCCGGGCGCGAGCACGTCGTGAATGCCCCGCAGGGCCTGGCGATCGTCCTCGATGTGCTCGAGCACGTTGCTGCACAGCACCGTATCGAGGGTCCCGCGGGGGAGATCGTGGTCGTGCAGCCGGCCGAGGTCGACGGTGCGGACCTCGACGTTGGGGTGCAAGGCGTACTGCCGACGGAGCAGCGCCACGTAGTCCGGATCGAGATCGCTCGCGATCAACTGCTCGCTCCGCGTCAGATATTTCGTCATGAGGCCGGTCCCGGATCCGATCTCGAGGACCCGACGCCCGACGAAGGGCCGGATGAGCTCGTAGAGAAAGCGGTTGTAGCGATGGAGCACTTCCACCCGGCGCAAGGTGCGGAACCCCGCGTCGTCGCGCCCGACGTCGGCGACGAGGCGAAACTTGAGAATCGTCCAGATGGCGGAGACGCCGTCCTTCCAGCCGATCTTCTTGCCCTCGGCGTACTGCCGGCCGTGGTACGAGATGGGCACCTCGTAGACCCGGCAGCGCAAGCGGGCGATCTTGGCCGTGAGCTCCGGTTCGAGCCCGAAGCGGTTCGAGCGGATCGGGATGCGCTGGATCACCTCGCGGCGGAACACCTTGTAGCAGGTTTCCATGTCGGTGAGGTTCAGGTTCGTGCACATGTTGGAGAGCAGGGTGAGCACGCGATTCCCGACCGTGTGCCAGAACATGAGGACGCGGCGGGGGCTGCCGACGAAGCGCGAGCCGTACACGACGTCCGCGATGCCTTCCTGGATGGGCCGGATCAGCGTCGGGTACTCGCGGGGGTCGTACTCGAGATCCGCATCCTGGATGAGCACGATCTCGCCCGTGGCCTCGGCCACGGCCGTCCGCACCGCCGCGCCCTTCCCCTGATTGACCTCGTGAAAGAGTAGCTTCAGGCGGTTCTCTGGCGTGTCGGGCGTCTCGGCGCGAAAGGCGCGCAGGACCTCCCGCGTCTCATCGGTCGAGCAGTCGTCGACGACGATGATCTCCTTCGGAATGGGAACGGCAAGCACGCGCTCGAGCAGCTTCCGCACGGTGCCGGCCTCGTTGTACACGGGCACGAGCACCGAGAGCAGCGGTGGGTCCATCGTCTCCTGCATCCTAGCCTCTCTCCGTCATGCCTGATCGCTCGCCACGACCGGGGCCCCGAGGCCGTTGCGCCGGAAGCGCAGCCACCAGACGATCCACAGCGCTTCGAGGCTGATCCGCTTCGTCATCTTCGACTCGCCCCGGGTCCGGTCGGCGAAGATGATCGGGATCTCGCGGATCCGTAGCCCGCGCTTCCAGGCCCGGAAGGTCATCTCGATCTGGAACGCGTAGCCGTTGGAGCGCACATCTTCCAGATCGATCGCCTCGAGCGCGGTCCGCCGCCAGCACTTGAACCCGCCGGTCGCATCGCGGACGCCCATGCCGAGCACGCGGCGCACGTACGCGTTCCCGAAATAGCTGAGCAGCAGCCGCTCGATGGGCCAGTTGACGACGGTGATCCCCTGGACGTAGCGCGACCCGAGCACCAGGTCGCACGAGGCGGCCTCGGCGAAGAAGCGCGGCAGCATCTGCGGGTTGTGCGAGAAGTCGGCGTCCATCTGGACGATGAGCTCCGCGCCTCGCGCGAGTGCCCAGCGGAACCCGTCCTTGTAGGCCGGCCCGATGCCCTGACGACCAGGGCGGGAAAGCAGATGGAGCCGGGGCTCGTGCGCCGCCATCTCGCGCACCAGCGGACCGGTGCCGTCGGGGGAATTGTCGTCGACAATGAGCACCGCGATCTCGGGGTCCTGGGCCAGCACCTCGGGCACGATCGCCGGCACATTCTGGCGCTCGTTGTACGTGGGGATGACGACAATCTTGCGGGGCACGGTGGACAGACCGATATGGGTATCACAGCCCTCGTCCGGAAGGCGAATGGGTTTTTTCGCTGGCGCGCATGCGCTCGCGCATGCGCGATGCCAGCGGAGCCGCCGGCCGGACCCTTGCCCACCCCCGCCAGGTAACGTATCCGGCACGCGTGCATGTGCTCGCGCTCAACTGGCGCGATCTCGACAACCCCCGGGCCGGGGGCGCCGAGGTGCACATGGAAGCCATCCTCCGGCATCTTGGGCTGGTACGAGGCTGGCGCTGCACGCTCCTCTCGTCCCGCTTTCCCGGAGCCGCAGCGGAGGCGACCAAGGAGGGGTACCGGATCGTCCGCGGGGGCGGGGAATACACCTTCCACGTCGCCGCGCCCCGCCTCTACCGGCGTGTGGCGGCCCTCGACCCCCCAGACGTGGTGCTCGACGATGTCAACAAGATCCCGCTCCTCGCCCCGCTGTGGGCCCGCCGCCCGGTGCTCATGGTGGTGCCGCACCTCATGGGTCGATCGGTCTTCGACGAGGTGCCCGCGCCGCTCGCTGCGCTCCTCTACGGCTACGAGCGCCTGACCGAGCGCGTCTACCGCCGCTGTCCGGTCGAGGCCATCTCGCAGTCCACCAAGGACGACCTCGTCGCCCGCGGCTGGCCGCCCCAGCGCGTGCGCGTGGTCCTCTGCGGCGTCGACCACGAGACCTACACGACTCACCAGGCAGCCCCCAAGAGCCCGCGGCCGGCGCTCGTCTACGTGGGCCGGCTCAAGCGATACAAATCGGTCGACCACCTCTTGCGCGCCATGCCCGCGGTGCTCGCGCGCATCCCCGACGCGCAGCTCACCGTGATCGGCGACGGAGACCAGGGGCCGGCCCTGCGCCGCCTGGCAGCGCAGCTCGGGCTCGGCGCGGCAGTGCGCTTTGCCGGCTTCGTGCCGCTGGCCGAAAAGGTCCGCCTGATGCAGGCGGCCCATGTCCTGGTGAACCCCTCCGTCCGCGAAGGCTGGGGTCTCACGAACGTCGAGGCGAACGCCTGCGGGACGGCCTGCGTGGCCGCGGATTCCCCCGGGCTGCGGGATAGTTGCCGAGATGGGGAAACGGGGCTGCTCTATCCGTGGGGTGACGTGGCGGCGCTGGCCGATCGCCTGGTGCGCCTGCTCGGCGACGCCTCGCTGCGCCAGCGTCTCGAGGCGGGCGGGCGCGCCTGGGCCGCGAGCCTCACCTGGGCACGCTGCGGCGAGGAGACGGCCGCGCTGATCGAGGAGGTCGTGCGGGCAGGATCGCCTGCCCTCAGGAGAGGTTCAGCCGCTTCTCCGCGATCAGGCGCAGCATCTTGAGTCCCGTGCGCACGCTGTGCCAGCGACTCGCCGAGTGTTTCGATTCGCCGCCCCGGCGCGAGTAGTAGCTTACGGGGATCTCGATCACCCGTCCGCCCACGCGGATCATCTCGATCATCATCTCTGGCGAGAAGGCGGCGTCGTCTCGGGTCATGTAGCGGCGGATCTTCTGCCAGGCATCGCGCCACAGGGCACGGTACGTACAGCCGACGTCCGTGAATCGCGGCTCCCGCGCCCACCACAACGCCTCCACGAGCTTGCCAACGACGACATTGCCCCAACGGAGGAGCCCGTCCATGTTCGCGCCCTGCTCGATGAGCTGGCGGGTCGTTCGCGTGCCGATGACCATGTCGGCGTCCTTGAGGTACTCGAGGAGCTTGCCGAGATCCTTGGCGCGAAAGGTCGCGTCCGCCTCGACGAGCACGAGGATATCTCCGGTCGCGAGATCGAGCCCCTGGCGGAGCGCGTCGCCGTAGCCCCGCAAGGGCTGGGAGTACACGCTCGCCCCCGCGGCGCGCGCGATCTCCGCAGTGCCGTCGCTCGAGCGGTTGTCCATGACCACGATCTCGTCAGCGTGGGGCCGGAAATCGCGCACGACATGTCCGATCGATGCGGCCTCGTTGTAGGCCGGGATGACGACGCTCACCCGGGCCTCCGCGAAATGCAGCGTCCGGGCCAGGTAATTGGCGGCGTTGAGATCCTCGACGGTGTTCACGTTGAGGTAGTGGCCCGTGAGCTCGAAGGCCCGCACCAGGCCCCCCCGTCGCGCGACGTGGTCGATCACGTCGGTCAGCTCGAGCCGCCCCGTCCGCGACGAGCGCGGGGTCGCGTGCGCGTCGCGGAAGATCGCTGGCGTGAACGCATAGGTCCCGCAACCCACGAAGGGACTCGGCGCCTCGAGCGGCTTCTCGATCAGGGCCGTGATCCGGCCGTTGTCGAGCGCCACGGCGTAGTTCCGCCGGATGACCTCCGGGTCGTCCGTGCGGTGGATGGCGCAGACCGCGTCCCAGGGCTCGGCGATGTCGCGCAGGTCCGCATGATTCGTTTCCAGATACAACTCGTCACCCAGGATCATGTAGAAGGGCTCGGCGAGGCCTGCGCGCTCTAGCGTGAAGAGCGCCGTCCCGAGGCCTCCATCCACGTCGTCGTTGACGTGATAGCGCAGCTCGAGCCCGAGCTCGCTCCCGTCGCCGTACGTGGCGCGGACGAGGTCGCCGAGGTACCCGATGACGATATGCACCTCGCGCACGCCGAGCCGGTCGCGAAGCAGCTCGAGATTACGCGTCAGGAGCGGTTTTCCCGCCACTTCGAGAAGGACCTTCGGCACCGTCGTGCTGCGCGGATGGATGCGCGTGCCGCGACCGGCAGCAGCAACGACGGCGAGGCGAGGCGAGGGCACGTGGGGAGCATACGAAAGTGCGCCGCCGTCGGCAAAGGTGGTGGGCCGCTACCGTATCCCTCGTGGCGCGCGGCATGCTACGAGGAGCGCCGTGTCCGGAGCGCGCTTTGCCGTGTTGACGGCCGTCCTCGGCCTCGCCCTGGGCGTGTTTCTCAGCTGGCCCCTCGTTCTCCACCTGCAGACAGCGGTCCTCGACGACGGCAGCCTGGATGCTTTCCAGTTCGCCTGGAATGTGTGGTGGGTCCAGGAGAGCCTCCTCGCCCTGCACCGCCATCCTTTCTATACTCACTATTTGTATTATCCCGAGGGGGTACCGCTCCTCTTTCACACAGGCTCGTTCGCGCTCGGCGCCCTGGCGCTCCCGTTGACGATCGCCGCGGGGCCGCTGGTCGCGATGAACCTGCTCGTGCTCACAGCGCCGGCCCTGACCTTCGTCGTCATTGCCGCGCTCGCCCGCGAGGCGACGCGGGATCCCTGGGCGGCCCTCGTCGCCGGACTGCTGGGCACGATGACCCCCCTCGCCATCTGGGTCCTGCCCGTGATCTACCTGAGCTGCGCGTGGATTCCGCCTGCCATGCTGCTCCTGTGGTGGGCGCTGCAGCGCCGGCGGGAGTGGTGGCTCGTCGGAGCCACCCTGGCGCTCCTCGCCTTCGCGGTCTTCGCCTCCCAGGAATACGCCATGCTGGCCGTGGCCGTGCTCGGCCTGGATACCGTCGTCCGGCTCGCCCTTGCCCGCCGTCTCGGCCTGCCGCGCCTGTGGCTGCCGGGAACGCTTGCCTTCGGTCTGCTCGCGGCGGCGCTGCTCGGCACCCTGGCCGCGATCGCGCTCGCGCAGCCGGCGCGCCCACCGAGCAGCGACCACGCCCTGCTCGGATCGGGCTTCGTCGCTGGCTTCCTCACGCCCCCCTGGCTCGCACGCTGGCGATTCGCCTTCGCGCGGATCTTTTACCTCGGCACGTGGACCCTGCTGCTCGCCGCTCTTGCGCTTCCGCTCGCCCCTCGCCGCGCCCTCTACTGGCTGCTGCTCGCGCTGCCGGCACTCTGCATGGTCCTCGGCCCCTACCTCCGTGTGCACCATCCGCTGCTGGAGCTGCCCGCGAGCCCTGGCGATGCGGCCCCCGAGCCGGGCATCCCCGGACCGTATCTGCTGCTGGCCGATCTCGTCCCCCTGCTGCGATTCCTGCGCGCCCCCTATCGCTGGATGACCGCCGTCAACCCGCTGCTTGCCATCCTGGCAGCGACCGCGGTCGCTGCGCTGCGCGAGCGCACCACCCACACGCCCGCATGGCGCGCCGCCGTCACGGCCGCCGCGATCGCGGGCGCGCTCGTCGTGCCGATCCTCGAGACCCGGGGGCTCCGCGCGCCGCTCGTCTCCGCGGCCGTTCCAGAGGCCTATGCCGTGGTGCGCGACGATCCGCAGGAGGCAGCCCTCCTCGACCTGCCGTCGGGGTTCGTTCAGGGAGGCCTGGCCCTCTTCTCGAGCCGCTACATGTACTATCAGACGGTCCACCGGAAGTTCCTGCTCGAGGGGACGGTGTCTCGCTTGCCGGCCGACCGGCGCTTCGTGCTGGCGCGCGGCGACCTCGACTTCTCCCGCCTCCCCTGGCTCAAGTACGTGGTCGTCCATCGCGACCTCCTCGCGGAGGCCCACGCGCCCAGCGTGCAGCAAACCGCAGCGCTGGTTGCCCGTGCCCAGCGCGAAGGACGCCTCGTGGCGCGTGACGCCACGACCGAGGTCTACGAGCTCGGCACCTTCCGGCCCGAAACGGTGTGGTCTCCGCGCACGCGAGGCCGGTCAGCCGCCGCACCAGGGCACGAGCATGCGAACGAGCATGCCCAGCGCTGCGAGCGGTGGGACGCTGGCGGGTAGGAAGAACGGAATCCAGGCCCAGGCCACGAAGGCGCAGGTTGCGACCCGCCACAGGCCCCAGGGATCGGCCGTCGGACGCGGCGCGAAGGCCACGGCGAGCGCGTGCGCTGCCGCCCAAATCCCAAGGCCCGCCCAGGCAAGCGGCGGATAGTATCCGAGCCCGAGGAGCTTCACGGTTCCCCAGACGTGCCAGGCGGCGCTCACCGCGAAGACGAGGAGCACGTTGCGCCGCCGCCAGCGATGGCGCCCACCGAGCGGCACGTAGACGTAGGCGCGAAGCCAGAGGCCGAGCGACACGTGCCAGCGTCGCCAGAAATCGGATACCCCCACGGCCTGCCACGGACGCAGGAAATTCTCCTGCACGACCCGGCCGCATAGGCGTCCGAGGCCGATCGCCACTTCCGACCACGCGCCGAAGCTCGCAAAGAACCACAGGTACAGCAGCGCTGCCCAGGCCCAAAGCTGGAGCGGCCCGGCCCCGGGCCCCTGCGCGAGCACCGCGGTCCATCCCGGCGGGAAGAGCAGCCCAACGAGCACCATGAGCATGCAGCCCCCTGCGATCCGCCGGAGCCCGATCGCCAGATCCTCCCAGCTCGGCACCGGCCACGCCTCGGGCAGGGCGCGTGCGACCTCCACCGGACCATTGACGAAGGTGGGGAAGAAGAGCACCGCGACCAGGTATCTGCGGAGCGGCAGGGGCGGCAGGAGCCCCCGCCAGCGATCCGCGGCGTAGGCCCAGAGCCGCAGCAGGGCCATGTTGCTGGCGAAGGCCGTCAGCGCCAGGACGTGGCCCCCCTGCGCGACGAGCCAGGGGAGCGCCACGACCGGGAGCACAACGACTCCCGCCAGCAGGCCCGTGGTGCCGACCACGACGAGCGGGCGGGATATCCCCGACTCGACGACAGCCCGGAAGGCCACGGCGAGAAGCAGCCAGGCGAGCGCCAGCCAGGTCGAGGCAACCAGGGCAATCGCGACGAGGCTGAGGGCGACCAGGAGCCATTCCCGGGCGATGGCCGTTGCGAGCTGGCGCAGCCCGAGCCAGCACACGAGCGCCAGTGCCACGCTGCTCACCGCCCAGGCCGTGAAGGGAAGGCCTGCGAGGTGACGAAGCCGCTCCTCGAGGACAACGACCGCGACGCTCATCGCGCCATGCTGCTCGGCCGGTCGGACTGCTCGCGGGGAGGCTTGCGGAACAGGACGCCGATCTGCTGGCCAAGCGTGATGGTCTCGTTGGCAACCGGCTCGAGACCCGTCGCACGCCCCCAAGCCTCGACCTCGGGAATCGTGTGAAAGCTGTTGTGCGGGACGAGGAGCTGATCGGCGAAGAGATTCCACAGCAGGCCGGGCGTGACCCGGACGGGTTTTCGACGCAACGCGAGCATGGCGAGCTGAAGGCCGAGCCAGAAGAACGGCAGCACGGCCAGGGCGAGGACGGCCGTCCCGCCGGGCAGCGCGGCGATGCTGCGACACACGGGACCGCCCAGTCGATAGATCCAGCGATAGGGGTGGTGGCGATTGTAGACGCGCACGTAGAGCGCGCCGCCAGCGCGGGTCGCCCGGCAGAGCTCCCGCAGCGCTCCGGCAGGATCGCCCGTGGTCATGAGGACTCCGCGCGCGATTACCAGGTCGGCAACCCCGTCCCGTAGGGGCAGCGCCAGCAGATCGCCCTGCGCGAGCCGGACGCCAGGCGAGCCACGGTGGGCTCGGCGGAGCGAGCCCAGGCTCAGATCGATACCGACGACCAGCCGTGCCGCGGTACGCCTGCGAGCCAGGCGAGCGACCAGGCCGGTGCCACACCCCCCGTCGACGACGACTCCGCCCTCGGCCAGCGCGGCGAGGGCTGCGCCGAGGAGGCTGTCCTCGAGCTGCATCGCCGCGTGCTCCGCGGTCTCGAAGTCGTACGACCAGCGATCGTAGTGCGCGCGCGTCGCCGTGCGAATGTCCGTCACGACGCGCCCCCGCGCGCGCCCGGCTTCCAGCACACGAGATCGCCCAGAACGAGCGCATCCATCGCGGTGCCGAGAAAGCAGCGGACGGCATCTTCCGGCGTACACACGATCGGCTCGCCGCGCACGTTGAAGGAGGTGTTGAGCAGCACCGGGACGCCGGTCCGCGCCGCAAAAGCCGTCAACAGGGCATGGTAGCGCGGATTCGCCTCGCGCGTGACGGTCTGCACGCGCGCCGTCCCGTCGACGTGCGTCACCGCCGGGATCTCGGCCCGTCGTTCGGGCCGGACGTCGAAGACGAGCAGCATGTGTGGCGACGGTCGTGCATCCGCGAACCAGGCCGCGGCATGGTCCTCGAGCACCGAGGGGGCGAAGGGCCGGAATGCCTCGCGCCGCTTCACCCGGTGATTGAGCGTGTCCTTCATCGTGGGGCTGCGCGGATCGGCGAGAATGCTACGGTTCCCGAGCGCCCGCGGGCCGACTTCCATCCGTCCCTGGAACCAGCCGAGGATCCGGCCCTCGGCCAGCAACTCGGCAGCGCGCGCCGGCACATCCGGCGGGCGCTCGACGCGCAGGCCCGCGCCGCGGGCTGCCGCCTCGCAGCGTGCATCGTCGAACGCTGGCCCGAGGTAGACGATCTCCGCCCCGGCGGGGCGCGGCAGCCCGTGGAGGCCGCACACCTGGTAGAGCGCAGCGCCCAGTGCCGTTCCGGCATCGTTCGCGGCCGGCTGGATGAAGACGCGCTCGAACGGCCCTTCGCGCAGGAGCCGCCCGTTCATGACACTGTTGAGCGCCACGCCGCCGGCCAAACAGAGGTTGCGCGAGGGGACGAGCCGATGGAGGTGGCGCAGGAAGGCGAGCGCGGCATCCTCCGTCACGCGCTGGAGCGCAGCGGCCAGGTCGCGATGCTCGTCGCGCAACTCGCTTTCCGGAACCCGCGGCGGGCCAAAGCGGGCGGCGAAGGCTGCCGAGGTCCAGCGCTGCCAGGCCGAGAGGTGGTACGCGATGAAGCGCAGGTCGATGTCGAGTCGCCCATCGTCGCTCCAGCGGACGATCTCGCGCAGGCTGGCATAGAAGCGCTGCGGATCGCCGTAGGGCGCGAGGCCCATGACCTTGCCCTCGCCCCCCCAAGGCCGGAAGCCCAGATGATGCGTCACGGCCGAGTAGAAGAGCCCGAGCGAATGCGGGAGCGCGATGGCATGCAGGCGTTCGATGCGGCTCCCCGCGCCTCGACCGAACCAGGTCGTGATGCGCTCCCCCGCGCCGTCCACCGAGAGAATCGCCGCCTCGTCGAACTCGGAGACGAAGAAGGTGCTGGCCGCGTGCGCCAGGTGGTGATCCACGTGGCGGAGCCGGAAGCGGTGGCCTCGCCGCGCCGGGATTCCCGCGCGGCGGAGCTGACGCCCCACGGTCACGAAGCGGAACGCGTTTTCCGGCCGGCGCGCCAGCAGGGCTGGCAGCGATCGCGGCAGATAGCGTAGCACCTCCCACGTCCGCTGGCCGATCAGGGCCCAGGGCCGCACGTAGAACGCCACCTCGTCGACGTCCGACAGATCGAGCCCCTGGCTCGCCAGCGCCCAGCGCAGCGCCTCCGCGGGAAACGCCCCCGTGTGCTTCTCGCGATTGAAGCGCTCCTGCTCGGCGAACGCCAGAATTCGCGGTCCATCGAGCAGCGCGATCGCCGCGTCGTGCGCGAAACCGCTGATCCCGAGGACGATCACGAGATCGTGCAGCGTAGCCCGGGTGCCGCCTGGCCAGCGAGTACCGCCGCCCGCTTGCCCTAGGCGGCGTCCGGGGCCGCGAGCACCCCCAGCGCGCCCCGGCGACGACCGCGGCGGATGGCCCGCCATGCCATTCGGATCGTGACCTTGATGCCTTCCATGCCGAGGAAGGGGAAGGTGAACGGGATGAGACACACGTAGAGGGCGAGCGCGAGCCGCTTCATCCGGCGGGCGATGATCCAGTGCACGACGGGCCGCAACGCGCGAGGCGTCCGCGCGTAGATGGGCGTGATCTTCGCCAGGGTCTCGGCGAGCTCCTTGTGCGGATGGTCGAGGATCGACTCGTGATGATAGCCGGAGATCCCGCGGCGCACCTTCTCCTCTCCTGCAGCGTCGAGATAACCCATGGCGACCGCCGCGTCGTACATCCTTGTCTTCGGGAAGGGGTAGAAGATGTAGGCGGAGCACTGCGTCGGCGCAATGCGGTCCACCATGGCGAGCGTCTTGAACATCTGGGCGGGCGTTTCCCCGGGCACGCCATAGATACACGAGATCTGCAGCCCGATGCCGGCCTGTTGCACGAGCCCTGCGGCGCGATAGATGAGCTCGTCGGTCATCGGGCGCTCCATGAGTTGTCGCCGGATCTCTTCGTCGCCCGAGTCGACGCCCATGAAGACGGTGGCGCAGTTCGCGGCCTTCATCGCCTTGACGAGCGCCGGCTTGATCGTCGTAGGATACGCAAAGCAATACCATGGCAGGTTCACCTCGCGACGATAGGCCTCGCAAAACTCCTCGACCCAGCGGGCATCGGTCGTGAAGTTGTCGTCGTGCACCGACACGAACCGTACATCGTATCTGGCCACGTTCTGCTTCAGCTCGGCGATGACGTTGGCCACCGAACGCTTACGCAGGAAGTTCCCCGTCCCAGCGAACAGGTCGCGCTGGAAGTGGATGTTGCAGAAGGTACAGCGAAACGGACAGCCGCGCCCGGTAAATACTTCGAGATTGTCCTTGAAACAGCCGTATTCCCACCACAGTTGCTTTTCCGGGAAGGGGAATCGGTCGAGGTCGTTCTCGAGCGGCCCGAGGGGATTGCGGTGAATTTCGCCGCCCGTCTTTACCCAGATACCGGGAACCGTCCGGAGGTCTTCGCCGCGCTCCATGCGGCGCACCAGCTCGAGCAGAGCGAGCTCGCCTTCGCCCGTGCACACCATGTCGACATCGGGGTGCGACAACACGTACTCGGGGAGGGCTTGCGCATGATGACCGCCGACGAGGATCGGCACGCCGAGACGGGCCTTGAGCTTGCGAGCCATCGTACTGGCGAACGGCCAGAGATTCGTCAGGGCCCCCATCGCGACCAGCTGTGGCCGAAACCCCTGCGCGCGCTCGAGCAGCGCCTCGTGGCGGTTGAGCCAGGCGAGGTAAGGGGCTTTGAGGAACAGGTTATCGTCGAGCCCGGGATCGAAGATGAGGTCGATCTCGTGCCCGTGCGCCTTCAGCATCGCCATGAGATAGCCGATGCCGAGGCTCTCGATCCCCCGGTAGTAGAAGAGGACCCGCACCGCGTGCAGGATGGATGGCTGACTGCGCGGCTGTCAAGGTCAAGGCCGTCGCGGGGGAACTGCTCCAGGGGCCACTGCCCGTGAGCTTCCACCTCAATCCGTGACCTGGCGAGTACGCTGCCCGGCGGCCACCTCGGGCGCGGCACCTGGGAGCGCGCCCTGCGGCGGGCTTGCCTTGCGGCGGGGTGCGTGGAAGACCGCCGGCCGAGCCAAGCCCCGTGAGCCGCCCGCCGACCCTGGTCGTCATCCCGACGGTGAACGAATGCGAGACGCTCGGGGAATTGCTCGCGGGCATTCGCGAGCATGCTCCCGGCGCCGACACCTTGATCGTCGACGACGCGTCGACCGACGGCACCCCGGAGCGCGCCCGCCAGCTCGGCGCCACCGTCCTTGCCCGTCCCCGGCGCCTCGGGATCGGCAGCGCCTACCGCGACGGCTTCGCCTGGGGCCTCGCCCGCCCGTACGCGCGCTTCGTGTCCATGGACGGCGACCTCTCGCACGAGCCGCGCTATCTCCCGGCCTTGTTCGATGCGCTCGCCACGGCCGATCTGGCGGTGGGATCCCGCTACCTGCGCGGCATCAGCGTCGTCAACTGGGACCTCAACCGGCTGGCGCTCAGCGTGTTCGCCAACCGCTATGCCCGCGCGGTCACCGGCCTCCCGGTCCGGGACTGCACCAGCGGCTTCCAGGCCTTTCGCCGCGAGGTCCTCGAGCGGCTGGACACGGCCTCGCTCCGCGGCACCGGCTATTCGTTCCTGGTCGAGATCAAGTACCGCGCTCATCGTGTGGGGTTTCGCCTGCGGGAGGTGCCGATCATCTTCGTCGATCGCCGGGGCGGCTTCTCGAAGCTCGGCCCGCGTCACGTCCTCCAGAGCGCGTGGCACGTCTCGACGCTACGGCTGCGCGGCGGCTGAGCGCGGTGCGCTCGGGTGCGAGACGAGACGAGGGTCGGCCCATCCCGCCACGTCCAGGCGCTCCGGCGCGACCGGCACGGGCGAGCTCACCTGCAGGGCGAGCACGATCGCCCGTCCGTGCCACGGCGCGAGATCGACCTGGACCTGGCGCCAGCTCCGGTCGTTCGCCCTGGCGCTCGGATCGCACGTGGCAGCGAAGACTTCCTCCTCTGTGCCGTCGGCCGCGATGCGGATGGCGAAGCGCGCGCCAGGTGCGAAGATCGTTCCCAGGTAGTCCGGGTTCGTCCCGAAGGCGACTTCGAAGCGATCGCCCGCAGCGGGCAAGAGCGGGAGCGCAACCCGCGTCCAGAGCCCGGGCAACGTGGCCATGCGCAGCACGCGGTGAAAGGGCCAGATCGCCTCGCCGACCAGCCGTTCGGGCGCATCGGTGGGCTGCGGCTCTGCTGCGCCGTCGACTGGGAGGAGCTGCACGGGCACGCGCAGCAGCTCGGGCAGCAGCGAGCGACCCGGCGGGGGATGGGTACGCCGGCTCGCGTGCAGCACGGTGAACCCCCCCGGCTCGCCGCCGAACACCGCTCGCACCTCCCAGGCATCCGCGAGGTGCGCGAACAGCTGCGGGGCGTACGTCTGCGGGCGCGGGTAGTGCGGCACCTGCATCTGGCTGTAAACGATGTCCGCATCCGGGTGCGCCGCCAGCGCAGCGAGGATCTCCGCATCTCGTCCCGCATGGCGATCCACCGGCCAGAGGATGTAGTACCGCGACAGGGGCGGACGATCCGCGAGGAAGTTGACGAGGGGATGATAGGGCCAGGAGGCCAGCGGGGATCCTGGGCGCTCGCCGAGCGCATCGAGGAGCGCCTGCATGGGCCGGGCCTGCTCGGCTGGCGCGTAGAGCGTCCCACGCACGGAGCGAACGGGCGTGTCGTGACGGCGCACGAGCCCCAGCGCGAGCCAGGCCGACCCTGCGGCCAGGCCCAGCGCGATGACCAGCGCGACGCCTCCGACGATCGCCCCGACGCGCCCGCCGCGTCCCGCACCGCGGGCCACGAGCGCAGCGAGCACGAGCAGCGTGGGAGGGTACAGGACGAGCAGATGCACCCAGTCGTGCGGCGGGTTGAAGGCGATGGCGGCGGCCACCGCTGCCGCGACGAGCACGACGAAGCGCTGGTCGCGCACGGCGCCCCCTCCACCGCGGAGATCGTGCAGGACCACCGGCACCGCCGCCAGCGGCAGAATCCACGGCAGGTGAAACAGCACCTTCACGATGGCATCGATCGCGGCCGTCTCTCGCCACAACCGACTGCCGACGATGGCGGACCAGTGCAGATCGACCAGGACGGACGGCAGGTACGAAAAGGCCCTGGCTCGCAGGCTGGCGTCCTGGACGACGAGCGGCCACAGCGGCGGGCGGGCGGGATACTCGAAGTTCCGGACCGCATACAGCGGGGCGAGCACCGTCTCGCGGAACCAGGCCACGAGCACCCCCTGCGCAGCGAGCACGAGCAGGGTCGTCCCGAGCACCCCGGCTGCACCGAGCGCAAAGCCGCCCAGGCGCCGCCGGCGTCCCGCTGCCGGGGCCAGGGCCAGTGCGGCGCCGAGCAAGCCCACGGCAGCCAGTCCGAGATCTTGCTTGCTGATAGCCGCGAGCCCCGCCGCGCTGCCCGCGGCCACGGCCCACAGCGTGCGCTGGCGTACGATCGCCTCGCCGCTCGCCCATACCGCCGCGAGAAGCCACATCATGGCCAGCGGCGAGTAGTTGACCATCTGCCAGTGCGGGTATGCCCACACCCGGTAGGCGAGGAAGACCAGCGCCACGACGAGGGCGCCGAAGCGGCCGAGCGTCCAGCGCGCGATCAGGTACGCCAGGGCGATCGCCAGGGCGAATACGACCAGGGCCAGGGTACGTGCGGTCTCGACCGAGGTCCCGGCGAGGGCGAAGACCCCGGCCGTCAGCCAGAAGGCGCCCGGCCAGGCGTACACCACGGCATCTGCGTAGAGCCGACGGCCATGCAGCAGGTCGTCCGCCACCTGCACGACGAGCCCCTCGTCGACGAGGCTGAGCGCCCGCAGGCGCAGCGGCCACTGCAGCGCCACCGCAAGCACGGCAATCGCCCCGGCGACGACCAGGTCGGTCCGCCGCTCGCTGCTCGTGTCACGCCCCTTGCCGCCCGGGGAACGCGGCGAGTACAGTCCGATCCCAGCGATGACGAATTTCAAGTGGGCCCGAAAGATCGACCGCTGGGTCGGTCTCGCCATCTGCCTCGTCCTGTTCGCGTGGGAGCGGGCCCGCGGGCACCTCGGCGGCCGGGCCGCCATTCCCTCCCTCCTGGCCACGACTCCCCCGCGTCCGGGCGCATCGCTCCCTTCCCCCCGGCGTCTCCTCGGCATCAAGTTCTACGGCCTGGGAAACGCCGTGATGCTCATACCCGTCCTCGCTGCCCTGCGCGAGCGCTTCCCGCAGGCGGAGATCGATTTCCTGACGCTCGCGGGGAACGCGGGGCTTTTCGAGCGGAGCGGGCTCGTCTCGCGCGTCCACACCGTGAGTACGAGCAGCGCGCGGCGCTTCCTGGGATCGCTGTGGCGCACCGTGCAGGAGCTCCGCGCACGCCGCTACGACGTCGTCCTCGACTTCGAGCAGTTCGTGAAGATCTCCACGATCCTGGCCTGGACCTCCGGCACCCCGGAACGCATTGGCTTCAACACCGACGGGCAGCGGCGCGGCTTCCTCTACACGACCCGCGTCGTGTACACCGACAGCGATCACATGTCCGCGATCTATGCGCGGCTGCTGCGTCCCCTCGGCATCAACGGCCCGCTCCCCTCCACCATGCTCACGCTGAGCGCGCGCGATCGCGCCGCGCCGGAGGCGTTCCTGCGCGAGGCCGGTGTCGCGCCGAGCCACTTCCCGCTGGTCGTGGTCCACGCCGGCATCGGCGACAATTTTTACCGGGTCCCGCTCAAACGCTGGGATCCTGCCCACTTCGCCGCCGTCGCCGACGGCCTCGCGGCGCGCTGGGGCGCCACGATCGTTCTGACGGGCCGAGGGCCCGAGGAGCGGGCCCTCGTGGCCAGCGTTCGGGCCGCGATGCAGCGACCGGCACTCGATGCCTGCGACCGCTTCACCGTGCCGGAGCTGGCCGCGCTGCTCGAACGCGCGGACTTTGTCGTCGCGAACGACACCTCGGTGATGCATCTCGCCGGGCTGGTCGGCACGCCCGTCGTGGCCATCTTCGGCCCGACCGCGCCCCTGCACTACGGGCCGCGCGGCGAGCGCAACCTCGTTTTTTACCGAGATCTCTACTGCAGCCCCTGCCTGACCAACTACAACTTGAAGGTGAGCCGGTGCCTCGAGCCGGTCTGCATGCGGGACATCCAGCCGGCGGAGGTCCTGGAGGCCATCGAGCGGCAGTACCTCGGCGAGGAGGCGCAGCACCGCGACTGGCTCCGCATGCGCTCGGCGGCCACTGCGGCCTGAACGCCACGGCGCATGGCAGGACTCGCCCTCGTCACGGGCAGCAGTGGGCTCCTCGGTGGCTGCCTCGTCGCCCGCCTGCGCGAGCGCGGCACCCCGATGCGGCTTCTCGATGTCGCGCCCCCGCCGCCGGGACGTGCGACCCCGCACGACGACGTCCGGGTCGCCGACATGCGCGACGCGGCGGCCGTGACCGATGCCTGCCGCGATGTCGAGGTGATCTATCACCTCGCGGCCGGCCAGCGCATGAAGCCGCAGTTCGCCGGCATGTCCGAAGGGGACATCCTCACCATGAACGTCACGGCGCTCCGGCACGTGCTGGACGCGGCGCAGCGCTGCGGCGTGCGCAAGGTGGTGCACATCTCCAGCTCGGGCGTCTACGGCGTGCCGCGCACGATTCCGGTCCGCGAGGCCGATCATCCGCTCGCGCCCCTCGGCGCGTATGGCCGCAGCAAGGTGGTCGGCGAGACCCTGTGCCGCGAGGCGGTCGCGCAAGGGCTCGACGTCACCGTGTTGCGCCCGATGAGTCTGTTCGGTCCCGGGATGACGGGGGTGTTCGTCCTGCTCTTCGACTGGGTCCGTCAGGGCAAGAACGTCTACCTGCTGGGGTCGGGGCGCAATCGTGTCCAGATGGTGAGCGCCTGGGACGTGGCCGACGCCTGCCTGCTGGCCACCGCGCGGCCCGAGAGCCGGGGCGCCGTGCTGAACCTCGGCGCCACCGAGGTGCCGACCGTGCGCGCGCAGGTGGAAGCCCTGATCGCGCACGCACGCTCGCGCTCGCGCATCGTGCCCATCCCCGCGGGACTGCTGCGCAACGCCGCGCGCGTGCTGAACCTCGTGCGGCTCTCCCCCATCGTCCCCGAGCACTATCTGCTCGCGGACACGACCTTCATCCTCGACGTGCGCGAGGCGGCCCGCGTGCTCGGCTGGCAGCCACGCTACTCGAACGTCGCCATGACCTGCGAGGCCTACGACTGGTACTGCGCGCACCTGGCCACGCATGCGCCGCGCCACGGACTGCTCATGCGGCTGCTCAACGCCATCTCCTGATGGCTGCCCCGGCCCGCTTCCAGCTGCAGCTCGTCCTGCTCTCGTTCGCGGTCATCGTTCTGGAGATCGCCTATACCCGCATCCTGTCCTTCAAGCTCGTATATTATTTCACGTACCTTGTGATCGGGCTGGCGCTGCTCGGCCTCGGCGCGGGGGGCATCCTTGTGTCCGTATCGGAGCGCCTGCGCGCCTCGGCCACCCAGCGCCTCGTCGCCGGGTCGGCGCTCGCCTCGGCCGTGACAATCGTCGTCGGGTACCTCGGCATCGCGCGGCTCCAGCTCAATGCCTTCGACCTCGTGCAGGCCGTGGTACGACGCGACAGTCTCGTAGCTGTGCACGAGGGGATGACGCTGCTCCTCGTCTCGACCCTGCTGGCCCTCCCCTTCCTGTGTGCGGGGATCGCCATCACGGCCATCCTGGCCACGCAACCGGCACGCGCCGCGCGCCTGTATTTCGCCGACCTCGCGGGTGCGGCCCTCGGCTGCGTCGCCAGCGTTCCCCTCATGGCGGCGATCTCTCCCCCGGGCTCCGTCATGCTCGCCGGAGCCTGCGCTGCGACCGCGGCCCTCCCCGGTGCGCGCCGGTCCAGCCGCTGGGCCATCGTGCTGGGCATCGCGGCGCTGCTCGCGCTCGCCGCCCGAGCCGATCTGTTGCCCGACCCGGTCGTGGATCGGGTCAAGACGCTCGCCCCGCAGGATCCGCCGCACCATGTGCTCTTTTCGCGCTGGAGCCCGGTCTTTCGCGTGGACGTGCTCGAGCCCACCGCAGACTTTCTCCAGGGCCAGCGCTTCAAGATGCTGGTGCACGACGGCATGTGGGGCTCGATCATGCGCGCCAACGGACACGATCCCGATACCCGCGCCTTCCTCGAGCGCGATGCCCGACGTCTCCCCTTCACGGTGCTCCGGCCCGCCCCGCGCGTGGTCATCATCGGCGCCGCCGGTGGCGCCGAGGTGCTCGCCTCCCTCGCGCAGGGTGCAGCGCACGTCACCGCGATCGAGCTGAACCCGGTCACGGTCTCGTTGCTCACCGACCAGTTCGCCGCCTTCAGCGGCCATCTCGCCACGCATCCGCGGGTGACGCTGGTGTGCGCGGAAGGCCGCAACTGGCTCATGCGCCATCGCCAGGCGGTCGACCTCGTCTGGTTCGTCGCTCCCGACAGCTACGCGGCGATGAACGCCGCCACCTCCGGGGCCTACGTCCTCTCGGAGAGCTATTTGTACACCGTCGAGACGATCAGCGAGAGCCTCGATCGGCTCGCGCCCGGCGGCGTCGTGGCCATCCAGTTCGGGGAAGTCGATTTCGAGCACAAGCCCAACCGCACCTTGCGATATCTCGTCACGGCTCGCGAGGCGCTGCGCCGCCGTGGCGTGCCGGCGCCGGGCCGCCACGTGCTCGTTGGTACGACTACGGGCTTCGGCTTCACCAGCTCCACGATCCTCGTGCGCGCCGAGCCCTTCTCGGAAGCCGACGCGGCGCGCTTCGCGGCGGCCACGTACCAACTCGACGGCGGCCGCGTCCGCTGGGCGCCCCCCGAGATGCCCCTGGGCCCCGTTGCAACGGTGCTTGGCAGCAACGACGCCGCGCTGGCACGCTGGCTTGCGACCTGGCCCTTCCAGGTCTCGGCCGTCGAGGACAACGCACCCTTCTTCTGGCACTTCGTCTCGTTCCGCCAGGCCCTGCGCACGACACCGGCGGGACGCATCGGGGCACTCGAGCTCGGGCTCGGGGAGCAGCTCCTCGTCGCGCTTCTCTGCTCCGCGACGCTCGTGGCCCTCGTGCTCCTCGGCGTCCCGCTCGTCGCCCGTCGTCTCCACTGGCGGCAGATGCGCGGCAAGGCCCGGGCGGGCCTGTACTTCGCCGCGCTGGGCGTCGGCTTCATGTGCTTCGAGATCGCGCTCATTCAGCGCCTCACCCTCTTTCTCGGCTACCCCACCTACTCGCTCAGCGTCACCCTGGGTGGCGTGCTGCTGAGCACCGGACTCGGAGCCCTGTGGAGTGGCCGGACAGGGCTGTCGTCGCGCCAACTCCTGCCACGGCTCGTCGCGGTCCTGGGGGGCCTCGTCCTGCTCTATCGCGCCGGGCTCCCCATCGTCATCGCCGCCGGGCTCGGCGCCGAGCTCCCCGTACGGATCGGCCTCGCGCTGGCGCTGGTGGCACCCCTTGGCCTCTGCCTCGGCACCTTCCTGCCCCTCGGGCTCCGAACCGTCGCGGCGCTCGGCCCGTATCCCACCGAGTACGTGGCGTGGGCCTGGGCCATCAACGGCTTCTTCTCGGTGCTGAGCTCGCTCCTGGCGACCATGCTGGCCATGAGCGCCGGCTTCGACGTCGTCTTTCTCGTCGGGTTCGCCGCCTATGCCCTGGGCGTCGCCGCATTCCTGGGCCTCCCCGCACCTGCCCTCTCCCCTCCAGTCGCGCGAACCGGGTGACATGCCGCGCGGCCGCCTGGTATGACGGTCACGCTGCCATGCGCCTTGCCCCCTACGCTGCGCTCGCCGCCCGTGCTCTGGAGGCGAACGTGCGCCGACCGAGCCATCCCTTCAAGCTCACCTTCTGCATTACCTTCTGGTGCAACTACCGCTGCGAGACCTGCAACATCTGGCAGATGAAGCCGCGCGACGAGCTGCGGCTGGAGGAGATCCGGGCCTTTTTTCGCAAGTCGCGGCGCTTCCTGTGGGTGGACCTAACCGGTGGCGAGGTGTGGCTGCGCAAGGACTTCGTCGAGATCTGCGAGGCGGTGACCACGAGCTGCCCGAACCTGCTGCTGCTGCACTTTCCGACCAACGGCTACCTCACCGACAAGATCGTCGCCGGCACCCGCGAGATCGTGAAGATGGGCGCCGAACGCCTCATCGTCACCGTCAGCACCGACGGCGACGAGGCCATGAACGACACGATCCGTGGGGTCGAGGGCGGCTGGCGCCGGCAGATCGAGACCTTCCGCCAGCTCCGCGCCATCCCGGGCGTGCAGGTCGTGCTGGGCATGACGCTCTCGGCGCGAAACGTCGACCATTTTCCTCAGGCCTTCGCCGCGGCCCGACGGGAGATCCCCGACCTTGGCTACGAGGATTTCCACGTCAACGTCGTCCACGAATCGGCGCACTACCTGGGCAACACGAGCCTCGGCCTGCGCAGCCAGGTCGCCGCTCGCGCCCTGGCCGATGCCGCCGAGGCGTACCGCAAGCTCCGTGGCACGGCGCTTCACCCCGTGGCCTTTCTCGAGCGTGCCTACCTGAGGCGCGTGCGTCGCTACCTCGAGACGGGGCGCACGCCCATGCCCTGCCATGCGCTCACCTCGTCCTGCTTCATCGACTCCTGGGGCAACGTCTTTCCGTGCACCATCTGGGACCGCAAGCTCGGGAGCCTGCGCGAGGTCGACTACGACCTGCGGGCCCTGTGGAATCGTCCCGAGACGGTGGCGGCGCAGCGCGACGCCTGGAAGGGCAACTGCCCAAACTGCTGGACCCCGTGCGAGGCCTACCAGAGCATCGCGGGCAATCTGCTCCGGCCCGATCGGCGCTGGCGACACGCCACGATACCAGCAGTGGAGGCCCTGGCGCCGCAGTACTGAAGCGCTGCGCCGATGGCAGCTCGCCCGGTAGCGGCACGATCCCGCGGCCTGGCCGAAGTCATCGGGTGGCTGGTGCTCTTCGGGGCGGCCAGCGTGCTCTGGACCTGGCCTCTGGCCGCGCAGCTCTCGGATGTGTACCTGTGCCACGTCCCCGATGCCCCGTTGCTCGCGCAGGCCGACGCGAACCTGACGACGTGGGTGCTCGCCTGGGGGTCGCATGCGCTGCGCACCGCCCCGGCTCAGCTCTTCGACACGAACGCCTTCTATCCCCTACCGAAGACGCTGGCCTTCTCCGAGCATCTGCTCGCTGGCGTGCTGACCGTGCTCCCGCTCGATCTGTTGGCGGGACCACATGCCGTCCGCAATCACAACGTCCTCGTTGTCGCGAGCTTCGTCGTCGGTGGCGCGGGGACCGCGCTTCTCGCGCGCGAGCTCGGGGTCGGTCTCCTGCCGGCGCTCATCGGTGGAGCGCTTTTCGCGTTTCACGGCGCGCGCTTCAGCGCGGTGATCCACATCCAGACGCTGTCCACGCACTGGATGCCGCTCACGCTGCTGTTCCTCCACCGCTTACTGCAGAGCGGGCGCTGGCGGAGCGGAGCCGGAGTCTCGATCTGTCTTCTGCTCGCCCTTCTCTCCAGCGTGTACTGGTTCTACTACTTCGGCATCGCCGTCCTGCTCACCATCGCGGCCCACGCGCTCTGTACCTGTCCAGGCGCACCACGAGCCCGGACCAAGGCCCTCGGATTCGCAGCCTTGGCGATGCTGGCGACGCTTCCGGTGATGCTGCAGTACCAGCGCGCAGCCGAGCTCTATGGGCTCGCGCGGTCGCCGGGCGAGAGCTGGTTGCTCTCCGCCAGGCTGATCACCTTCCTCGGACCGATCCTGCAGCCCGTCGACTGGTGGCTACGACGCTTCTCACCGCTCGGGCATCCCTATGCCCTCGGGCCCGGTGCCCTTGCCCTCATCGGGATCGGACTGGTCGCTGGCGTCGCTTCGCGCGGCGGAGATCGGCGACAGTCCGCAGTGTATGGCATCGTCCTGCTGGGAATGGCGCTCGTTGCCTTGGGCCCCCTCATGCAGGTCAGCAGTCCCTTCGCACCGGGGCTCCCTGGGCCGCACATCCTGCTAGAGCGGCTGATTCCCGGCTATGGCGCGCTGCGGACGCCGGCACGTGCGGTACACGTGGCGATGCTCCCCGCAGCCGTGCTCGTGGCCGTGGGGGCCGATCGCCTGCTGCGACTCGTTGGCGGTCGGGCCGCCTCCCGAACGATGGCAATCGCCTTCCTGCTCGCCGTCGCGGGCATCGAGACGTGGCGACCGCCGTTCCACACCTTCCCCGCGAGCGCCGGAGGCCCCATCCCTCCACCGGCCTATCGCTGGCTTGCCGCGCACGCGAGCTCCGGGGCGGTGGTGGAGCTTCCCACCGGCACGCGTCAAGACGCCCGTGCCATGGCGCTTTCGACCTGGCACTGGCGACCGCTCGTCAACGGGTATAGCGGCTTCACACCTACCGCGAGCTGGCTAAGCGACCTGACCTTCACCTTCCCCGACCGGCGATCGCTGCGGGCCCTGTGGGAGATCGGCACGCGCTGGATGCTGGTGCGCCAGGACGAGATGTGGCCTGCGCGCCGCACGCTGTGCGAGGCCCCGCTCCCGCCTGCGGTGCGCCCGTGGCTCGAACGGCGCTTTTCGCATGACGGGGTGTGCATCTTCACCTTCGCCGCGGAGCCACCGCCCGACCCCGCTCCCGCGGATCGGCGCGTGTCGCTCGAAGGCGTGCTCGTGACCACGTCGAGCGGCGACCCCGCACCGCTCCGCGATGGAAGCCTCGCGTCGCACTGGACCGAGACGGTGACGCCGCACAGCTCGGGGTTCGTGCAGATCGAGCTGCCGACGGCGCGACCACTCACGCGTGCAGTCTTGCAGCTCGGCTCGCATTTTGGCGAGTTCGCACGACACCTGCGCGTCGAGGTGTCGGACGACGGTGTCGCGTGGCGGCTCCTCGCGGACCATCGCGCGTTGCCTCCGCCCCTGGTAGCCTTGCGCACCAGCCCGCAGGCGCTCTCCTCGACCGTCCCCCTTCCTGGCATGCCGGTGCGCTGGCTGCGCCTGGTGCGTCCTGCGCGGGATGCGACAACGGCAATCGACCTCTTCCTCAATTGGAGCCGCTGGGGCATCCACGAGCTCGAGCTGTACGAGGCCTCAGGGGACTCCAGCGACGAGAATTTTCTCGGCGAGCAGGCTCCCGTGGGCACCCACCTTTCCCCACACGATCACCCCGCGACCGGGGCGCAGCTCGCTGAACGCCGCCGGGCCCTCGCGGCGCATGACCACCGTCAGCGGGTCGACGTACACCACGCGCTCGTCGGTGTACGTGCTCGCCACGAAGGCCTGGGTATCGAGGCGGGCCACACTGCCGATAAGAACGGGGGGGATACCGGACGCAGGCTGCTGCCTGTCAGCCCAGGCGAGGAAGCTCAGGAGAGCTGCCAACCCCGCATGGAGCAGGCAGAGCGTGACGAGGCCGAGGCTTCGGGCCGGCCCGCCGATGGCGCGTGGCTCAGGGGAGCTCGACATGGCCCACCTCCATCCACGTGGTGACGAATCCCGTCGGCTGGAAATCGGTGACCCCGACCCGGATCCGATGCCGGCCAGCCGGGACGGTCGAGGGGAGCACCAGATCCACGTCTTCCAGCACGAGCGCCTTGCCCGGCCAGGCCACCGTCTCCGCATAGCGGGCGAGATTGCCGTGGCCGAGCTCGTGCGATTCGAGGGTGAAATCCCCGAGGCGGGTCGATACCACGACCGGATCCGGCCCCCCGACGCGCCACCAGGTACGCAGCCCCACCCGGGGCCGCGGAGCGTCGGGCCGTGGGGCGACCTCGGCCCCTACCAGGACGACCCTGCCGATCGCCGGCCATTCCCCGAACCGCGGAACGGGGACCTCTTCCGCAGCCACCAGGAGGCGAGGGGGCGTCGCGCTGATGCGCGCCAGGACCTGGCCCGGCCGCCAGCCGACCAGCACGGGGACGTACCAGGCGTCGTCGGGAAGCAGGCCGGCGGGCTGTCCGAGACGACCCGTCGGAGTCGGCCGCCCCTCGGAGAGCGCCACCGCGCTGAAGCGCGGGATCTCCGGCGCGAGCGCCCGAACCGGTCCCTGGCCGGTCAGCACGACGTCCTGCCGGATTCGGAGTAGGTCGCGAACGTAGACCCAGTCCGCCCCGAACGCGCCGCGCGACGATACCAGCGCAGCGCCCGGGGGCAACATCGCAAGCGCATTGCGCGCGAAATCCTCGGCGCCCGTGTCGCGACTGCGGTCGACCATGCGCCCGGTCGCCGCGGCGAGGACGACGAGGCTCGCCACGAGTCCTGCGCCCGTTGCGGCCGCGAGCACCCGCCGCATACGATCGCGCGTGCCCGCCAGCGCCCGGGCCGCGCTCCACAGGCCGGCGAGCCCGAAGCCGGCAAAAAGCGCGACAACGAGAAATGCCGGAAGGAAAAAGACCTCGGGATCGGGTACCGCAAACTGCGTGAACACGGCGACGTTGACCAGGAACATCCCCGCGAGCAGCCAGAACCGTGCCGCATCGCGCGCGAGCAGCACCCAGGAGCCGACAAGCGCGAGCGCGATACCGACGTCGGTCACGTTCGTCCGGAGCAGATCGAGAAACAAGGCGAGGCGCCAGGGGAATGCGGAGAGCGGGAAGGCGAAGCGCAGCGTGCGAAAGGCGCTCACGGTGTACCCGAGGAAGCCGGGAAGCGTATCGGGAGACGGATTGGGATACAGGTCGAAGCGCCCGCCCCGCAGCGGCAGCCAGAGGTACTGCGCGGCCGCGAGCGCGAAGGCCAGCGCGGGCCAGGCCAGGGTCCGGGGCGAGCGCAGCATCGTCGGCTGCACGAGCAGCACGACGAGCGCAAAAACCGGTGCGAAGACGAGATTCGAGAGATGGGTCCCGAGCGAGAGGCCGTAGGCGAAGGCCGCGCCGACGAGCCACCGCTGCCCCGCAGCCGCTTCCTCGCTGGCCACCGCGTCGGCCCAGCGGAGCAGCAGCCAGAGCGTGACGACGAGCGCGAGCACGTCGGCGGTGTAGACCTCGGCGATCACGGCTTGCGACCAGAATCCTCGAGAGGTGCCGAACGTGAACGCGCTCGCCGCAGCGAGCCCCAGCGGCAAACCCAGACGACGCCCGACAAGGACCATCGTCCCGATCCCAGCCGCCGCCAGGAGGGCCGAGAGCAGGTTCATCCGCCATGCGACTTCCCCGAACGGGAGCGCACGGACGAAGACAAACCCGAGCCACGTGTAGATCGGGTAGCCACCGGGATGCGGCACCCCCAGCCGGGCGGCGTTGACGGTCAGCTCGTGGCTGTCCCCAGGGGGAAAACAGAGCCCGGGGGCGAGGGTCGCGGCGTAGCAGGCGAAACACCCGAGCGCGACGGCCAGTGCGACCCACCGGTTGCATCCGAGGTGACGCTCGGGGCAGAGGAGCACGCCCCGATGCACACGCCCTCCCGGGACGCCGATCGGCTGCCGGCGATCGATTTCGTGAAAGCTGCCGCCATCGTCGCGGTCGCCCTCACCCACAGTGGTCTCCCACCCTGGGTCCGCGAGCACAGTCCCTGGGACTACTGGCTGTGCAGCGTCCTCGTGAATTTCCAGGTCCCCGCCTTTCTCTTCGTTTCGGGTTTTCTCTACTACCGTCCCGATCCCGTCCCGGGGCTGGTCGTGGGCCGGCGGCTGATGCGCATCGTCATGCCGTATCTCGTGGCGTCGGCCGTGGCGTACGGGCTCGGCTTCGCCCGCGCCGACGATCCGCGCGAGATCCTCTTCCAGCTCGCCACCGCCTCCACGCTCGGCATTTACTATTTCATCTTCTTGCTGGCGATGTTCGTCCCTACGATCTGGGTGCTCTCGCGCCTGCGCCCGGAGCAGCTGCTCGCGCTCTGCGCTGGCCTCTGGGTCATCGCCGTCGCCACCGAGATCTACGCGCATGCGCGTATCATCGATCCGCAGCGCCCACCCACGCTCGAGGGGCTCTTCTGGCTCGCTCGCTCCCCGTTCAACTTCACGTATGCGATGTTCGTCACCGGCTGGGTCGCCGCGCCCAGGGCCGCACGACTTCGCAGCATCGCTGCTCGCCATCCCGTCCCGGTGCTCGCGAGCAACCTTGCGGCAATCGGGCTCTTCGTCGTGGGCGCCGTCGCCTGGCCCTGGGCCAACGCGGGCACCTTGCGGATGCTGTACACCTTCGGCGTGATTGGCGCGATCGGCATCTTCCTCGGAGCCTCTCCTGTGCCTCGCCTCGTCCGCTTCCTCAGCACAGCGAGCCTCGGACTCTATCTCTATCATCACATGGTGCAGATTCCGCTGCAGCCCTACGTGCGCAGCTGGCCTCCGCCCGCGCGCATCCTCGCCGTCGCCGCCGCAGGTCTCCTCGGCTCTGGCCTGGTCTGCGCTCTCGGCACCGCACTGCTCGGCCGACGGGCGCGCGTGCTCCTCGGGGCCTGACCCGACATGCGGCACCTGACCATCGCCCTTCTCGCGTTCTCGCTGCTCGCCGCCGCCGTCTTTCGGCCGACGCCCAGCGAGCTCGCCCGGACCCTCCCCGCGGCGGGCGGGAGCAGCGCCGATGCCACGCTCCTCGTCTGGGCGACCTCGCAGGTCTCGAAGGCGCTCCTGGCGCGGCCCCTGGCGCTGTTCGATGCCGGCATCTTCCATCCCCTGCCCAACAGCCTCGCCCTCAGCGACCACATGATCGGCCAGGCGGTGCTCGGCCTGCCCCTGTGGCTTGCCACGGAGAACCCGCTCCTCGAATACAACCTCCTGAGCCTCGCCTCGTATGTCGCCGGGGGCACGGCGATGTTCCTCTACGCCCGAACCCTCCTCGGCGGAGGCCTCGTTCCGGCGCTGGTCGCGGGGGTCGTCTTCGCCTTCACCCCCTACCGCTTCGCCTCGGTGCTCTGGCTCCAGGTCTTGTGGACGGCCTTCATTCCACTCGCGCTCGCCGCCTGGCTCCGCTTCGTCGCGACCGGCCACCTCCGGCCGTGGTTTGCCTGGGTCGCCTGCTGGGGCGCGCAGGGGCTGATGGGCCAGTACCTCGCCGTGTATTTCAGCCTCGTCATGGGCGCGGTCGGGGGCTTCGCGCTGCTTGCGGCTCCGACCCGGGGTCACCGACGCCTCTGGGTCGGCACCGTGCTCGCCCCGCTGGCCGTCGCGACGATCCTCTTGCCGACCGTCCTTCCATACCTCGAGCTACGGGCAACGCAGGGAACGATCCGCAGCGGGGGTCTCGACACTTCGCCGGTCTTCCTCTGGCCAGGCCCCACGACCCTCCTCGGCGCCCTGATCGCGCCCGCGCCGGCAGTCTCGCTCGGACCCGGCATCGTCGCCTGGGGTCTGGCCGCGCTGGGGCTCGTCGTCGGGCGGCAAGCGATGACACCGCTGCGTCCGCTGTCCTCGACCTTCGTCTGGGCCACCCAGGTCGTCGGCCTCGCGGCAAGCCTCGCCCTCGTCTTCTGCCCCCTGCGCTGGCAGCAGCTGCTGCCCGCGCTCGACATGACGAGAAACACCAACCGGGCGTTCTTCGTGGGGCTCTGCTTTCTCGCCGCGCTGGCGGCAGCCGCGGTGCAGTGGCTGGTGGCTCGCACCTCCCATCGGCGAGCCCTGGGCGTCGGCCTCCTCATGCTGGCGCTCGCCGACATGGGCACACCGCCTCGAGAACGGCAGCTCTTCCCCACGGCCGAGACGCTCTCGCCCGGCGTGCGGCACCTCGCCCGACTCCCGCCGGGATCTGTCGTATACGAGGTCGCGGACTTCCCCGAGCAGCTCACGCGGTCCATGTACCACGCCCTCTTCCACGGCCACCGCATCCCGGTGGGATACGCCGGCGTCGTGCCTGCCGGCGGCGAGTACGTCACACGGCGTCTGGCCACCTTTCCCGCCCCGGCAGCGATGGATCTCCTCCGCGACCTCGGCGTCGGCTGGGTCCTCGCCCGCGCGCCATCGCCCGCTGGCGCTCCTCGCCTCGTCGAGGCTGCGACCGCCCTGGGCGCCCGGCTCGATGCGCAGTACGGGACCGAGCTCATCTTCGATGTCCGCCAGATCCCACCGCGGCCACCGCATCCGGCCACGATACCGCTCTCTTCTGCCCGCGTGCGCCTGGCGTCGAGCCAGGGGGATGGCGACCTGGGACACCTCCTCGACAACGACCCGGCAACCGTGTGGGTCGGCATGCCTCGGCCGGGCGAGCCGACCTGGATCCGGGCCGATCTCGGTCGTGCCGAGCCGCTGGCCGGCATCGAGCTCGTCGTCGCGCGCGAACGCGCCCTCGCAGCGCACGGCAGTCAGCTCGCGCTTTCCGACGACGGCATCCACTGGCGACCTCTCGAGGTCGCCTTCATTCCCCGCGAGCTCGAGGCATTCCTGCTCGCGCCGCCCCGGCACGTCCCCTTCGTGGCCTCGTTCGCTCCCACCTCGGCGCGCTACGTTCGCCTGGCGAACCCCGCGCTGGCTTCGGTTCAGACTCAGGTCGCTGCGTTCCGTGACCGAGCGGAAGCCCTGGGCCTCCCCCTGGCGCTCGGCTGGCAGGGCGAGTGGATCCTGGCGGAGCTGCGCGTGCTGCAGCCTTCGGCGGCGCCGGCAGTTGCTCCCTGACGATGGCTGCCTCTATGGTCCACCCTCGATGCACGGCGACCCGCTGGCGAATGGGGCCTGCGTGCTCTGCGGCCGCGCGGAGGCGGACCTCCTCTTTCGCAAGCACGGGTGGCCGCACGTGCGCTGTCGGGGCTGTGGACTCATTTCGCTCCGCCCGCTGCCGAGCGAGGACCAGCTCGCCCAGCATCACGAGCGCTCCTATGCCGCAGGCGCGTACGCCGCCTTCGCCGCGGCGGACGCGGTGCGCCGCGCCGTGGCGCGCGATCGTCTGCAGCATCTGCTGCCGCGCGCACCACTCGGCCCCTGGCTCGATATCGGAGCCTCCTCCGGAGCCTTCGTCGCCGAGGCCCTGGCGGCAGGTCTCGACGCGCAGGGCATCGAGGTCGCCGCCACCGCCGTGGCCCTCGCGCGCGAGCGGGATCTGCCGGTCCACCAGGCGCGCGTCGAGGACTTCGTTCCGCCGAAACCGCTGGCTGTGATCACGGCCTTCGACGTGGTGGAGCACCTGCCGCGGCCGCTGCCCGTTCTTGCCCGCCTGCGGCAGTGGCTCGTGCCCGGCGGGCTGCTCGCTCTTACCGTGCCCAACGCCGCTAGCCTGGCGGCTCGCTTGCTCGGGCGCCACTGGTATTACTACGCGGCGCCCGACCACGTGCACCACTTCACGCCACAGACCATCGTCCGGCTCCTCGAGGCGGCCGGCTTGCAGGATCTCGGCGTGGAGGCGATCGCCAAACCCCTGCCCCTCGACTACGCGACCCAGCAGCTCGACCGCCTGGCTCCCGTGCTCGCCCCGCTGTTCCATGCCGTCCGGCTGGCCGTGCCACGGCGCTGGTGGGCTCGACCTTTGCGGCTGCCGCTCGGCGAGATGCTCGTGACGGCCCGTCCCGCACCGGCATGACCGCGCCGCCCTCGCTCCGCGATCACCTCGCGCGATACTTTCGCACCTTGTCCGTCCGACAGCTGGCGAGCCTGTGGCTCGAAGACTGGCTCGGCTGGCTCGTGCGCTCGCTTCCCGGCGCCATCGGGTACGGCGGTCGCTGGCTGCTCTATCGCCTGCTCTTCGCTCGGCTGGCTGGCGTGTGCTTCATCTACCCGGGAGCGCGCATCCTGCACGCCTACGGCATCCGGGCTGGGCGCAACCTGCGTATCAACAGCGGCGTGTTCATCGATGCCCGCGGCGGGCTCACCATCGGGGACGATGTGCTGATCGGACCCAACGCCGTGATCGTGACCTCGGAGCACCAGTGGGACGACCCCGATCGCCCCATCGCCGAGCAAGGCCAGCGCGCGGCTCCCGTCACCATCGGGGACGATGTCTGGGTCGGTGCGGGCGCGGTGGTGCTCCCGGGCATCACGCTCGCGCAGGGGACCGTAGTCGGCGCAGGGAGCGTCATCACGCGCGATACGGCGCCCTACACCATCGTTGGCGGCGTGCCGGCTCGCCCCCTCGGCGAGCGCCGCCGTCCCCTGGCATGAAACGACTCGCGCTGGTGGCCGTGCTCGCCCTCGGCGGGGCGCTGCGCTTCTGGGGTCTCGACCAGGGCCTGCCCTTCACCATGAGCCGCCCCGACGAGCGCGAGGCCCTGGCGCACACGATCGCCTTTCCGACCGGGAATCTCGATCCTGGCTGGCTCGTGTATCCCAACCCCTTCTTCTGGCTGCTCTGGGGATGGATCTCGGCGGTCCTGGCCCTGGGCCGCCTCGTCGATCCCTCGCTGCCGGACTACGCGACGCTCGTTCGCGAGCGCATGGCCGACGCGATCCTGATCGGCCGCGTTCTTGCCGCCCTCGTCGGCACGGGAACGATTGCCATCGTGTGGACGATCGCACGCCGGACCAGCGGGGCGCTCGCTGCGGCGATCGCCTCCACGCTGCTCGCGGTGTGTTTTCTCCACGTGCGCGACAGCCATGCCATGAAGGCCGACGTGTTTCTGACCGCCATCGTCGCCCCGATCCTCTGGGTGATCGCGGCCTGGGTGCGCCGACCGCAACGCACGCGTGCCGTGGCCGCCGGGACGGCCATCGGTCTGGGCACGAGCCTCAAATACCCGGCGATCCTGCTCCTGTTCTCCGTCTGGCATGGGGACGCCATCCTCCGCCGGCATCTCGGCTGGCGGCGGCTCCTGCCTGGGCTGGCGACGCTCGGCATCGCGACCCTGGCGCTAGCCGTCTTTCTCGTTCTGAACCCCTTCCTGTGGAGCGATCTCAGCCGCTTCGAGCAGGTCTTCACCTTCTCCGTGGCGGCGGTCTACGGCCAGCACGCCGTCGGCACCGGCCCGGCCAACGCGCTCGAGACTGCGTGGCACTGGCTCGCGAGCAGGAGCTTTGGCTACCATGCCACGGTCTCCCTGCGCTACGGCTTCGGTCTGGCGATGGCCCTGCTCGCTCCCGTGCTCGTGGCGCGGGGCTTGCGAACCGATCGTCCCGTCTTCCTGCGCCTCGCCGCCGGATTCTGCATACTGTATTTCTTCACGATCGGCCTCTCGCAGGTCACGCAGTCGCGTTACCTGACGCCGATCCTGCCGCTGCTGGCGCTGCTCGCGGGGGACACGGTCTCGGCGATCGCCCGGCGCGTTCGGTCGCGGTCGGCTCGCGCCGGCCTGGCACTCGGGTGTCTCGCGCTTCTGGGCGCCGAGCCCCTGGCGAGCAGCATCGCGCACGACCGCATCGCCGCGCGCACGGATACCCGCGTGCTCGCCCAGCGCTGGATGGCCGAACACCTTCCCGCCGGCGCGGTCGTCGCGCGGATCGGCAGCGGCTTCTTTCCCATTGCCGACCCCGAGCTGCCGCCGGGGCTGGTGGCCGCCAGGCTGCCGCTGGGCTCGACGGCCCTCGACGAGCATCGCGTCGGCTGGGTCGTCACGCACGAGCATCCGCTGCCCTTTTCCCGGCCGCCTCCAGCGCAGATGCAAGCCCTGGCGCCACGCCTCACCCTGCTGGCCACCTTCAGCCCGTTTCGCGACGGGCCCGCTGGCCTCTTCGAGGACCTCGACGCGTACTACATCCCGCTCGGGCAGTTCGCGGGCGTGGAGCGACCTGGACCGATCGTGCGCATCTACCGCTGGAACCCCACGCCGCGCGCGGCCAAGCCGCTCGCTCTGGACGACCTCGACGGGGATGGCACCGTCCGCGTCGCATGCCTCGGCGACTCCAACACGGAAGCAGGGTGGGGACGCACCCGGAACCGCTGGTGCGAGCTGGCTGCGAGGAAAGGCGCTGCCTGGAGCCGCAGGTGCGGCTGGCCCCCACTCGCTTTCAAGAACTTCGCCGCAGGCGGCGCCACGGTCGTCGCACCTCGCTTGTCCTGGCGCTGGGCCCGCCCTCAGGGCGATGCCGCGCGCGCCTGGCACGCGGATCTCGTGGTCGCTGCTTTCGGCACGAACGACCTGCGCGTCCTCCGCGCCGAGCCCTCGGCGATCGTCCTCGGGTACTCCGAGCTCGTGCGCCAGCTCTCGCCCATCCCGGTGCTCGTCGCCCTCGCCCCACCGTCTCGCGATCCGAGCGGTACCTTGCTGTCGTCCGTGGGCGCCCTGAACGCAGCCCTCCGGATCGCCTTCGCTACTGACTGGCTGGTGGATTTCCATGGGAACATGGACGAGACCCTCTTTCAGGACGCCGTGCACC
>Ga0209101_1000181_pt1 | contig 54401 bp, 28 predicted proteins | sample ConPoolayeCmetaG_FD_185481 | JGI IMG/M metagenome (GOLD analysis project Ga0209101, IMG submission 185481) | Hot spring microbial mat communities from California, USA to study Microbial Dark Matter (Phase II) - Cone Pool mat layer C metaG... ... | reverse complement strand
GGTACCCTGGTAATCGTAAAAACCACCCGCGCACGCGCTCACGTTCAGCACCCCACTCGTCGCCGGCACCTCCGATACCACCACCGTCAGCACCGAATCACAACCCGCAGCATTCGTCAGCACAAACGTCGTGCTGCCGCCCGCGGGAATCGGCGTGCCCTGATAGTCGTAAAACTCACCCGCGCACGCGCTCACGTTCAGCACCCCACTCGTCGCCGGCACCTCCGATACCACCACCGTCAGCACCGAATCGCAACCCAAGGCATTCGTCAGCACAAACGTCGCGCTGCCGCCCGCAGGAATCGGCGTGCCCTGATAGTCGTAAAAACCACCTGCGCACGCGCTCACGTTCAGCACTCCGCTCGTCGCCGGCACCTCCGATACCACCACCGTCAGCACCGAATCGCAACCCAAGGTATTCGTCAGCACAAACGTCGCGCTGCCGCCCGCGGGAATCGGTGTACCCTGGTAATCGTAAAAACTACCCGTGCACGCGCTCGCGTTCAGCACTCCGCCCGTCGCCGGCACCTCCGATACCACCACCGTCAGCACCGAATCGCAGCCCGCAGCATTCGTCAGCACAAACGTCGCGCTGCCGCCCGCGGGAATCGGTGTACCCTGGTAATCGTAAAAACTACCCGTGCACGCGCTCGCGTTCAGCACTCCGCCCGTCGCCGGCACCTCCGATACCACCACCGTCAGCACCGAATCGCAGCCCGCAGCATTCGTCAGCACAAACGTCGCGCTGCCGCCCGCAGGAATCGGTGTACCCTGGTAATCGTAAAAACTACCCGCACAAGCGCTTACCCTCAGCACGCCCTCAGACGTCGGTATCGCAGAAACCGAAACCGTTACTAACGAGTCGCAACCGTCGGTAGAGGTAAAAGCAAACGTCTGGCTGCTTCCGGCGGGTATGGGTGTGCCGTTGAAAAGGACTTCCTCTCCGGCGCAGGCACTCATTTGGATAGCCGTAGTAAACGCTTCCAAGCATACTTGTCGAAGGAGGAGGTCGCCTTGCGCACGGGCATCGCAGCCGACGAGGTTGGCCGAGCGTTGGCCGATGACTATCTTCCATCCGGGTGGGAGGGCGTTTGTATCGATGGCTACGGTATAGGTGCCTGCCGGTATGTTAGCAAAGGCGAAGTTGCCGTTAGCACCTGACAATCCATTGCCTACCGTCGCACTGCCCTGTATCAGGCGAATCGGAATACCCCTCATCAGCGTGTCGCCCGCATCTATGGCGCCGTTTCCGTTGACATCAGACCACACCTGACCCTCTACGCTGCCGAAGCCGTCGTAAAGTTCCAAAGTTAAAGGCCCGCTCCGGCTCGTACAGCCGTAGTTGTCGGTGAGCACGGCGTGATACGTCCCGCTTTGTTGGGGCACCAAGGCGGGCGAGTTGGCGCCGGGGATGAGGCTGCCGTTGAAAAACCACTGCCAGGAAACGACGTTGGGAAGAGGCGGAATGCAAAGGGTATCCGGCCGGCAGCGGGTGTGGCAACCGGCCGGGATAGCCGATACCGGAGGACCCGGCAAGACGGTGAGCACATTGCTGCGTGCCTCACAGCCGAACTCGTTGACGACACGCAAGAAATAGCGCCCCGATCGGGTCGTGGACAAGGGAGCACCCATCTGGCCGGTGTTCCATATGAGTTGCCAGTTACCGGGATTGGGGCCGTTGTATTGCAACGTGTTTAGGGTGCCCGCACAAGGCGGAAAGGCGTTGTTGGTTATGAAAAAGCCCGAGGGTACGGGGTTAACCGTTACGACAAAAGGAGGCGAAACTGCCGTGCAGCCGGTAGTTTGGTCGGTTATGGTAACGGTGTAAAAATGCGTCCCAATCGGCAGCAGGTTATTTCGCTGTCGCGAAAACTCGATTCGCGTTCCGCTCACACCCGTTGACCACGAGAAGGTCAGATTGCCCTGCCCTTGGGCGACGAGAAAGACGTCCTCTCCTGCGCAGACGCTATGAGACGGATAAATGAGGTCTATGGTCTGGCCGAATTCATTGAGAACAGCTGCTTTTATGAGCGCAACGGGCTCGGGTAAGAAGCGAACCGGAACGGCGGGCGGCGCATACGTGCAGCCGTTGGCGTCGGTGAGAGTAACGCCGTAGACGCCCTCTTGAGAAACGGTCAGCGTATGCCCTTGGCTGCCCTCGCTCCAGCGATAAGTATCGGCTCCCGTCGGAGCACTTAAGGTCAGAGTATCGCCGATGCATACGGGCGCAGGCTGGGCGGGAGAGATGAGCCCGCCCAACAAATTGGGCGCTACCGTTACCGTTTGGGTAGCCGTAGCGGTGCAGCCATAAGCATCGGTGGCTATGGCCGTCACGGTGTATGTCCCCGCGGGGAATGCGTGATAGGCGGGTGACCCCTCGGCAACATTCAAGCTACCGGAGGCGGGATGGCCGAAGTTCCACCGCAGGTTTTCACCGGTTCCCTCGAACAGCAAGGCCGTGCCTTCGCAGCCTTTAGGCGGAGCGGTGATCGTTGGGGGAGGCGGCTGCTGCACGGCAACGGAGCGCGAAGCGGAGGCCGTACAGCCGCTGCTTGCCGTAACCGTCAGCCGAACCGCATAGGTACCCGGGCTAAGAAAGATGTGCTCGGGCTCGCGCAGCGTCGAAGTGTTGGCCGTCCCTGAGGCCGGATCGCCGAAGTCCCAGGTCCATTGCGTAATGGCACTGTTAGGCAGATGGCTGCTTTCTTCCCGGAAAGACAGCGGTTCTCCAGCGCAGACCGTGGGAGCGGAAAAGCGCGCCACGGCTTCCACCGGGAACGGCTCTGCCACATAACAAGTGGCCCCACTCGTCGTTTTTGCCGTCAAAATCACCTGATAAAGACCTACCTCCGAAAAATGGCGCCCTACCCGGTCGCCGGCGTCGGTGGCCAAAACGCCCCTACCCCACTGAAAGAAAAACCACTGCGCCGAGCCCATCTGGTAGTCCGGCCCGGAGGCCTGAAAACTCAGCGAGTCGCACCGCCCGGAGGGCAGCACTTGAAGGGTTACCTGGTTGGGCAGACACGGCCCTGGATTCCCCGGAATGGAGAAGCCGCCTCCGCCGCCGCCGCAATCCTGCACTATCGCTACAGGGCCGGCCGTAGCCGAGCAGCCGGCTGCGTTGGTAACGCGAACGGTGTACTGGCCGAATTGATCGGTAGTGTACGTGGGGGTGTTTCCTCCTACAGGCAGGCCGTTCCAAAACCACTCGTAGGTGAGGCCACCACCGGTATTGACCACCGCCTGGAGGATAACCGGCTGAGGGTTGCAAAACACGGTGGGGTCGCCCGTAGACAGCGTTACATAAGGAGTCTCTCGATGTGCAATAGAAAAGGCCGCCTTTACCGGGCATCCGTTGTCATCGGCAGCCTCTAAAGCGTAGTGCCCGGGGCCCAACAAGGCCGAGTCGGCGATAGAGAGCACATTTCCAGAGGCGTCGCTCCAACGGTAATGGGCATAAGCCTGAGCTGCGCGAACGACGGCCGTTTGGCCGGGGCAAAGCGCCGAGGGATGGACAACCGTTGCAGGCTGTGCCGGAGAAACGGCTATCGGAACGGCCAGCGTCTGACCGCAAACGGTCGCCTGTAAGGCATGGACACCTCCCTTAGCCCAATAAACCGTTGCAGTAGGGGTGCCTTGGCCGGCCGTTAAAACACCCGCATCGTCGGGCTTTACGCTCCACTGAACATCCAAATCGGCCAAGTTGAGCAAGCGGTAGGTGGCCGTTTCCCCTATGCAGACCGTGTCGGGGCCGGAAAGGGCCGCTCCGCCAAACGATTGTACGTCTAAAGTGGTAGTCGCCGAAGCGCAGTTCAGGCCATCGCTTGACACCGCTTGCACCGCGAGGCGATAAGGGCCTGTAGCCCCCCACGTGACGTTGACAGGATTTCCCGGCAGCGTCTGCGGAACACCGGGGCCGTTTTGCACCGTCCATTGCACGACACTACCGGCAGGCATGCCCTTCGCCGTGTAGGTAAGCGGTCTTCCCGGGCAGATTACTGTCGGGCCCTCGATGACAGAGGGTGCAGCAGGCGGAGACGGTACGCGCACCCTCCACTCGCGCATATCGGTACATGTCTGCAGCGGATTGGCCGCCACCGCCCGCATGCGGTAATACCCTCCCCCCGCATTTAGCAGGGCTGTCACCGAAGCAGCGGGCACCGCAGAGGTCCAGACCACCGAGCCATCGGGCCCGGTAAGCGTCCAATGGGTCGCCAGGTTCTGATTGTTAACCGTCAAGCGCGAAAGAAAATTCGCCCCTACCCCTTCACAAGCCTCTACAGGACCGTTCACGTAAAAAGGCGACAAGATGCGCACCGCTATCGTATCCTTGCCTCCGCAGCCCAAATAGCAGTTGTCGTAATGCACCGACAGGCGATAGACGTTGTTCGGATTGGGCGAGGCGCTCCAGCGCACCAGAACTCTCGAAGTACCTTGCCCCTCCACAATGGTACCCCCACCGCTAAGGCTCCAAACAAAACCGGTGCCGCCGTAAGGCGCTATGCTGTAGACCTCTTCCGCATCAGGGCATACTCGCTGTCGCCCTTCTATTTGCGCGTTGTCGTCCAAGATGGGAATGCGCACCAAAGTAGGGAAAGGACAGAGCGCTCCCGTGCAAGCCTGAGGCGTCAGCCAAATACTGCCTACCGGCCCGGTGTTCCAACGGATGACGATGCTGTCCATCCCCGGAAGGCCACCGCCCACCACCGTGCCGTTTGCGCTGACGCTCCAGCTCATGCCCGAGCAGTTGGAACCGGCGCTATAGGTAACCACAGCACCCGCACACAAATCCCCTACACAGGTCAAGACAGGCGACTCGGCGTCGAGCACTTCTACAATCACTTCTGCAGTATCGGTACACCGGCAGCCGCTGATGGCCGCCAACCGCACGGCAAACACCCCAGGCTGCTCAAAGCGGTGTTGTGCATGTACCGAGTAACTCACCGAGAGGTCGTCGCCGAAGAACCACTCGTATCGCTCGGCGTATTGGCTGCGGTTGTCGAACCAGACCGTTTGTCCTTTGCAAATGCGCACCGTGTCGCCGCCCCCCGTAGGTGCAGGAGCCACCTCGAAAGCCGCTTGAGGCTCCTCTACAACGGTTACGCACAGCGCGGCGCTTCCGTAACATTGGGTAGAGCTATCACCGACGAACGCTACCGCCACCGAACCTACGCCGGCAGCCCCCCAATACACAGTTATCGATGTTCGCTGAGGCTGATGGATGCGAAAGCTGTCCGCACCGATAACCGACCAGCTGATATCCGCCGGAGGGCCTATAAGGGGTGGCCCTTCTACCGAATAGACCACCGCACTCCGCGGGCATACGCGGTCGCAAAGCTGATTGTCGCCGGCATCTATACTGTCCGAAGTGGCGCACGGCGAGGCATTAGCCGAGACAATCTTCAACGGCAGATAGGGCAATACCTGCACCTCTATGCTGCTGACGCCCAATATCAAGCCGCCGGGCGTCGAAACGCGGACAGATATCTTGTAGGAACCGGGTCGGTAAAAACAAAACTTCACAACGCTGTCGTTAGCCGTCTCTATCACTTCGCCGTTTAGAGAGGCCTGCGTCCAGTGATAGCTGTACGACCCGGTGTTGGTAGTGCCTCCTGTTGCGGTTACAACCACCCGATACTGGTAGCAATCCGGACAAACTACTTTAGGGCCCTGAATGCTTATCGCGACGTTTTGTGCCGCGAGCCCGGAGTACACTGCAAAGAACACGGCCCAAACACGTAAGAATCGGCTCATAGGCAACGCAAAAAGAGAGGAAAGATAGATGACGAAGATTACCGATAGAAGACGCCTTCCCCCTTGTAATCGCTGCCGTCGCACCGAAGCAAAACGAGGAACTGTAAAAAATGAGCACGATAGCCGAGTTTCATTGCCCTTGGCAGGCAGTGCGATGATGTGATTACGGCGCCACCTTTTGCAGCGCAGCTACATTTTTTCAAAGGCGAGCCTCCAAGTACCAGATGCGCAGGCGAGTGCCGTCGGGCAGCGTGTCGTCAAACAGGAGCCGACAGCGGTAGCGGTCGAGCAGCCGGCTCAGGGAAGACAGCGCCATGGCGTTCTTCTTTTGCCAATCGGCGCTGTCGCTTCGAGTAAAAAGGTGGACGTAAGCCGGAACCGTCGGCATCTCCCCCTGGGGCAGGGGCAATAGACAGGCAGAAGTGTGCAAGGCGTTGAGGTATTTGCGACTTTCGTCGTAAGAAGCACTCCAGTGCACGGCCGTAGGCAGCGCCAACAGGGCATCGGTGACCTTCTGCTGGTGCCGGTTGTACCAATAGCCACCTGCCTGTACGACGACCCAAAGTACGGCTGTTGCTGCGACTACGGCGATGCGAAGCACAGGCCGACGCAGGTCTATTTTTTCCGAAAAGGCCCCGGCAAAGGCCAAAAACGGTAGTAAGGGTAACACAAAGCGCCCTTGAAGTACCAGACCTTTGAGCACACCGCTTTTGGCAAAGGCTTCGTACCCATAACAGCCGTACACCGACAAGAAAGCCGTTGTAGCCAGCGCGGTTTCCTCCCAAAACGGCATCTTTTTGTTTTTTAAAAAAAACAATCCGCCCGGGCAAAGCACCGTCAGCATAAAAGCGTAAAACGGTAAGTTAGTCGGCAAATACGTCCAAGAAAAAGCCACTTGTGGGTCGCGCACGTAAAAAAAATTGCCGAAATATACCTTAGCCCACACTCCGCGGAGCAGTGCTCCGGCCAGAAAACCTGCCCAAAGCCAGGCGCTGTGAGGTCGGCGTCGCCACAAGGCGCCGATCATAAAAGGCGAGACCCACAACAGGTTAGTTTCGCGAAGCAACAGCGCCAACCCACCCAGCATGCCGGCCACAAAAGCGCGTGAACGGCATACACGGGGCTCAGCAACACCCCACAAAAAAGCTGCGGCCAATCCAAAACTGGCCACATCACTCATGAAAGCGCGCGACAGCACCACTCCGGGAAGGTAAAGAGCTGGATAGAGGGCCCACTCCACCGGGCGCTGCCAGGAGCGTAGGAGCAAACCCAACACCCACAGCCCGACCATACAGCCCAACCACCCTACGCCAAAAACGGCCGTCGGCCGGCCCGTTAGCCGGAGCAGTACGGCTCCCAACCACGACGTACCGGGTGCATAGCCGCTCCACTCTCCGAGAGCGCAGGCCGATGGGCGAGCCGTCCAGCGCAAGGCGTCGGTTAAATAGGCGACTTCGTCTGCAATCAGCACGTGGGTAGGCCAGGTCAGCGCGTAAACGATAGACGCCCCCATCAGCCACCCGACCAACAGGCGGAAATCGGAAGGTACCCCCCGCCAAAGCGTCAATCCACACCTCATGACTGCGCTAAAGTGCAACAACCGGCGGATTAGCACCACCAAGAGCACACAATTCCCCGCGTAGCCTAACTTGTGCGTATTTTTGCGGCCCCTGGCGCTTTAACCACCCTTATTGGCTGCTTATGGAAATCCACAAAGCCGAGTTCGTGTCCAGCTTTACGGCCGAGAACCAGTGCCCCAAGACCGGCTGGCCCGAATTTGCCTTTGTCGGGCGCTCCAACGTCGGCAAATCCTCCCTCATCAACATGCTCACCGGGCGGAAGAGCCTGGCTAAGGTGTCGGCAACACCCGGCAAAACGCGTCTAATCAACTACTTCAACATCAACGACCGCTGGTACTTGGTCGACCTGCCCGGCTACGGATACGCTAAAGTGTCGAAAAGCCAGCAGCGCACCCTGGCATCCATAATCGAAGGCTACTTGGCCAAACGCCCAACGCTGGCGCTGGCTTTTGTACTTATCGACTCCAATGTGCCGCCGACCCGCATCGACTTGGACTTTCTCAACCACCTGGGCGAACTGCGCGTGCCCTTCGCCATCGTGTTTACCAAGACCGACCGCCACAAAAAAGGCGTTCGCCAAGACGACAACATCGATGCCTTCTTGCAAGCCCTTGCCCAAACGTGGGAGCCTTTGCCGCCCCACTTCCTGTCCTCCGCCGTGACGGGGGCAGGACGCCAAGCCATACTCGACTATATTTCCCAAGTCCTTCGCCGTCTTCCCTCTCGCTGAAACACCTGCTTGCCGTGAAAAAAGACCTCGTCATCTACCCCCCGCTGTATGAGAACATTGAGGACTGGCCCATCTATCGCTTGAGTCAAGACCGAGTCAGCTTTATCCGGGAAATTGAGGAGGCGACCTTCCAGCGCCTATCGGCGCGCCCGTTTCCGGCAATGGTAGACATGCTGGTAAAAACCATCTACCAAGAGCGCATCCGCATCAAGGAATCGCCCTGGAAAGTAGACCCTCCTAATGAACGCGTCTTCTGGAGCCGCATCAGCAAGCGGCTCATCGAAAAAGCCCTCGACCGAACGGACGAAGAAGCCCGAGCCGAAGCAGAGGAGGTGCTCCAGCTCATCATTCATCGCTATGCAGAGGAGATCGTAGGTACCTTCCGCATCTCGACCTTTCGCTTTGCCCGCCGCTTCCTGACCATCTTCTTCAATCGCCTGCTCAACGCAGCCGTAGACAAGAGCATCGCCAGCCTGTGGCGCGGGCGGCGCCAGCTGTACGAACGGCTAAACGTAGTAGGCGACATCGAAACGGTGCGCAGCTTATTTGAACACGGCACCGTCGTAGTCGTGCCCACGCACTCGAGCAACCTGGACTCCATCCTGGTAGGTTACGTGATGGACCAAATCATGGGACTGCCCTCCTTCTCCTACGGAGCAGGGCTCAACCTGTACAATTTCGGGCCAGCAGCCTATTTCATGAACCGCTTGGGCGCCTACCGGGTAGACCGGCGGAAGAAGAACGTCGTTTACTTGGAAACGCTTAAGACCATGAGTCGCCTCAGCCTTCAGCGCGGAGTGAACAGTCTTTTTTTTCCCGGCGGCACGCGTTCCCGCTCGGGCGAGTTGGAACGCGAACTCAAACTCGGGCTATTGAGCACTACGGTAGAAGTGCAGCGCACTTTTTGCCAGCAGGGCTCCCATCGAAAAGTCTTCATCGTGCCCATGGTGCTCAGTTATCATTTCGTACTGGAGGCCCCTTTTCTCATCGAGCAATACCTGCGTCACATCGGCAAAGAACATTACCTGCGACTGCGCGATGAGAGCTACAGTGTGCGCAGCTGGCTCCGCTACATTTGGCGCTTTTTTTCGACTACCAGCGATATCGCCGTCAGCGTGGGCAGGCCCATGGACGTGTTGGGGAATTTCGTAGATGCCCAAGGGCGCAGTTACGACCGCCTCGGCCGGCCGGTAGCCGTCGAAGAGTACTTCCGCTCGGCGAACGGCGACATCAACGAAGACAAACAACGCGAAAGCGAGTACACGCGTATGCTGGCCGAACGCCTTGTTGAGCGCTACGCCGTGGAAAACATCGTGCTGAGCAGCCAGCTGGTGGCCTTCGCCGTGTTTCAAATTTTAGTACACCAAAACCCTAAACTCGACTTGTTCGGCATCTTGCGCCTACCGCCTGACGACTACCGCTTCCCCTTCCGCGCCGTAGTAGAGGTAGTAGAGCAGATGCAGCAGCAGCTCTTCGCCTGGGAAGCAGAGGGAAAAATCAAACTCTCCGACGAGGTACGCCGCCCTGCCGCCGAGGTCGTGCGGCACGGAGTGAGCAAACTGGGGCTTTTTCACCGGGAAAAACCCTTGTATTTCGTTAAGGATGAGGCCATTGTGTCGTCCAACTTCCGTGTCCTGTACTTTTACCACAACCGTTTAAAAAACTATGGCTTAGAGAAAGCTGTTCAGTGGAGGTCGGAAGAGATCGAAGTGTGGCGAAACGACTAACTTTTTTGTAGAAAACATTGAAAAGCATGTACGAAAATTTACGTGTGGAGCTTCAAAACGGCGTTGCCGTCGTCACCCTGCAGCGAGAGAAGGCGCTTAATGCGCTCAACCAGGCGACCATGGAGGAGCTGCGGCGCTTTTTCGGCGAAGAGGCCACGGCAATGCCGTCGTTGAAAGGCGTAGTGTTGACGGGTGCAGGCGAAAAGGCGTTTGCCGCCGGTGCCGACATTACGGAGTTCAAGGACTTGGATGCGGCGCAGGGTGCGGCCTTTGCGCGGCGCGGACAGGCAGTGTTTGCGCTCATCGAGCGTTTTCCCCGCCCAGTGATAGCGGCCGTGAACGGGTTTGCTCTGGGAGGCGGCTGCGAGTTGGCCATGGCCTGTCACTTGCGCGTGGCGGGCGAGCGAGCGCGCTTTGGACAGCCGGAGGTCAACTTGGGACTCATACCGGGCTACGGCGGCACACAGCGTTTAGTGCGATACCTCGGCAGGGGCAAAGCGCTGGAATTGCTGCTGACGGCAGACATGATCGGTGCCGAGGAGGCCCTGCGCCTGGGTCTGGTCAACTGCGTGGTGCCGGCCGGTCAAGAGGTGGACAAGGCGCGAGAGCTGGTGGAAAAGATAGCCGGTAAGGCGCCCATCGCCGTTGCCAAGATCATAGAGGCCGTCAACGCTTACTTCCGTCCGGAAGTAGACGGCTTTGCTTTCGAGGCAGACGCCTTCGGAGCCTGTTGCGGAACGGCCGATTTTCGCGAAGGCGTGCGCGCTTTTGTCGAAAAGCGACCGGCTAATTTTCAAGGGCTCTGACAAAGGTCATAAAGAGGGGCGATCTCTGCTATCTTATGCTACGGCAGAGATGGCAGACTTTTGCGGCGGAACAATCGGCGAATGAAAAAGAGGCTATTTTTTATGGGCATGAGCGCTAAATACGTGGAAACCGACGTCATTATCATAGGTGCAGGGCCGGTGGGACTGTTTGCCGTATTCGAGGCAGGACTATTGAAACTGCGCTGCCATCTTATCGACGTGCTGCCTCAGCCCGGAGGGCAGTTGGCAGAGATTTATCCGAAGAAACCCATTTACGACATTCCCGGATATCCGAGCATTCTGGCCGCCGACTTGGTGGACAATTTGTTGAAGCAGATCGCGCCTTTTCGGCCGGGCTTCACGTTGGGCGAGCGCGCCGAGCGGCTCGAGCGGCATCCCGACGGGCGTTGGCGGGTAGTTACCGACCAGGGTACGGAGCACGTGGCCCCGGTAGTCTTCATTGCAGGTGGCTTAGGCTCGTTTGAGCCGCGCAAACCGCCTATAGCCAACATTGCCGACTACGAGCAGGGGCGCGGAGTGGCCTACTTCGTGCGCAACCCCGACGAATACGCGGATAAGCGTGTCGTCATCGCCGGCGGCGGCGACTCTGCGCTGGACTGGGCGATTTACCTGGCCGACAAGGCCCAAGCGCTGACCCTTGTGCATCGGCGCAACGAGTTCAGAGGAGCGCCGGACTCCGTAGAAAAGGTGCGGCTCTTGGCCGAAGAGGGGCGTATTCGCCTCTTAACCAATGCTCAGGTAGTGGCCCTGGGCGGCAACGGCGCTCTGTCGCACGTGACGGTCGAACACGATACGCAGGGAAGCATCCGCATAGAGACCGACTACTTCTTGCCGCTCTTTGGACTAACGCCCAAGCTCGGCCCTATCGCCGAGTGGGGGTTACAGCTGCAAGAGAGCGCCGTTGTCGTCAACACTTACGATTACAGCACAAATCTGCCCGGTGTGTTTGCTATTGGCGATATCAACACCTATCCCGGCAAGCTCAAGCTGATCCTATGCGGCTTTCACGAGGCCACTCTCGCCTGTCAGTCTGCCTTTAAAATCGTACATCCCGGCAAGAAGCTCTCCTTTAAGTACACGACCGTCACCGGCATTGAAGGTCTGCCGGCGGAAAAGCCCGCATCATGCTAAAAGAGCTGCCTTCATCATGAGTGAACACCTCATCACGGTCAAAGTCGTTGACCGTACCCAGCGCATACATACCTTACAAGCGCCTACGGACATGGGCCTTAATTTAATGGAGGTGTGCAAGATGTACGAATTACCGGTAAAAGGTACGTGCGGAGGCATGGCGCTATGCGCTTCGTGCCACGTGTATGTGCTCAGCGAGCACGAGCTGCCCCCGCCCTCAGAAGATGAGCAGGCGATGCTCGATTCGGCCTTCTGCGTGCGGGCAAACAGCCGCTTGAGCTGCCAAATCCGCTTGCGCGACGAGTTGGATGGCTTACAGGTGCAGTTGGCTCCCGAGTCGGAATAAAACGACCTTTCATCTAAATTTAGCGGGATTTTTTCCGAGATAGCCGCTTATTTGGCGTCCGTATCCAACCGGCTGAAGCCATATTCATTTAAACGACATGAGCCAGTTTTTCAAATTCCTCTTCGCCTCCTGCTTGGGCACTTTCTTGGCCCTGTTGCTACTCCTCTTCATTACTCTCGGCTCGCTGAGCAGCCTGGCCTTTCAAAACTTAGAGAAGGCTAAGGTAGAGGTCAAATCCAACTCGGTACTGGAGATCAATCTGGAGCAACTGGTGCCCGAACAAACCAACAACTTAGCCCTTTCGCCTTTTGAGTTAGACCAAAAAGACGTTTTAGGGTTGCACGACATGGTTCGGACTGTGCGAAAAGCCAAGGAAGACCCCGATATCAAAGGCATATACCTCAACAAAATACTGCCGCTCATGGGCATGTCCTCGGCCAACACCCTGCGCGAGGCTTTGGCCGACTTTCGCGCTTCGGGGAAGTTTGTCGTTGCCTATGGGCATGCGTACTCGCAAAGCGGTTACTACCTGGCCTCTGTGGCCGACGAGGTAATCCTCAACCCTATTGGACTGGTGGATTTCCGCGGTTTGTCTACGGCCATCCTGTTTTTCAAAGGTCTGATAGACAAATTGGACGTGCAAATGCGCATCTTTTATGCCGGAAAGTTCAAAAGCGCTACGGAGCCCTTTCGCCTGGATAAGATGAGCGATGAGAACCGCTTGCAGATACGTGAGTATCTGCAAGACCTCTATGCCGACATGCTTGCAGACATCGGCGCGAGCCGCAACATACCGGTGGATAGGCTTCGCCGAATAGCCGAAGACTTTGAAGGGCGCTCGCCTCAAGGTGCCCTAAACAGCGGGCTGATAGACCGTCTGGCCTATGAAGACGAGGCGCTGGAAAGCCTGAGGGAACGCCTGGGCTTGGGCGAGACCGATAAGCTGAACCGCATCAAGATAGAGGACTACTTCCAAGCCAAAGTAAAGAAGCCGGACTTCAAGGCCAAGGACAAAATTGCGCTGGTGTATGCAGAAGGTGTCATTGCCGACGGAGAGAAAAGCAGCCCGGGAGAGATTTTAGACGGGCCTTACGTCAAGATGTTGCGCAAAATCCGCAACGATAAGGGCATTAAAGCCATCGTCTTGCGCATCAATTCGCCCGGCGGCAGTGTGCTCGCCAGCGAGAACATCTTGCGAGAGGTCGCCCTGTGCCGCGAGGCGGGCAAGCCGGTTATCGTGAGCATGGGCGATTTGGCCGCCTCTGGCGGTTACTATATCGCCTGTCAGGCCGATAGCATCTTTGCCGAGCCCGTCACGCTCACCGGTTCTATCGGAGTGTTTGGCGTCATACCCATTTTGCAAAAGACGCTGAAGAACAAGCTCGGCATCACGGCCGACAGCGTGCGCACCCAGCGCTATTCGGCTTTTGGCACGCCATTCTTCGATTTTTCGCCCGAAGAGAATCGCCTCGTTCAGGAGCAAATCGACCGCATCTACGCCGACTTTTTGGAGCGCGTGGCCAAAGGGCGCGGCATGTCACCCGAGCAAGTGCACGCCATTGCCCAAGGACGAGTCTGGACCGGCCAAAGAGCACGGGAGCTGGGTTTGGTGGACGACATTGGAGGATTAGAGCGCGCCCTCAGCGCTGCCGCTCGGCGGGCAGGGATAGAGAAATATCGCGTGGTGGAGTATCCCGCCGTGAAGACGCCCATCGAGCAATTTATAGAGCGGCTCACCCGCTCTACCGACCCAGATGACGAGGTACGCGCCTGGATGATGCGCTCCGACTTGGGCGAACTTTACCCGGTATATCGAATGTTGCGCGACGCGCGTAAAAACCAAGGTATCCAGGCGCGCCTGCCGTACGACCTGCTTATCCGATAGTTTTATCGCACTTCTCAGTACCATAGGTCGGCCGACCGGTCTGCACCAGGTGTATTCTTAGAGCAAATAGCCATTCCACCCAAACGGCGCGAGGAGAAAGCACGTCGAGAGTGTTCTCTGTTTTCGGCGCGGATGAGCGTTAAACTTTCGCCACGAAGCATTCTCTTCGCGAATTGGTACAGTTTTTGGCCAGTAGGTGACAGATGAATTGCGGGCGATGGAACCGGCCAATACCGTATCGTCCTCTGCGAGGAAGTTGCGCCGGTAGTGTGGAAAAATAATCCAACTGGTTGTGGGATTTTCCCGTTAACGTTGCGCCCGTTTTTTGCTAATCTCGTAATCCCTCTCTTCTCCTGCGGTCGGTTGTGATGCAGAAGGCTTTCCCGTACGAATCTCCAGTTAAGTCTCTCGGCTGGCGAATATTCCTACGGTAGAACAACTCTTTATTCTCTCGCAAACCGATCACACTCGATGCGTAAAACGGTGCTTACCATCCGGACTCTCTCCTCTCCTCTCCTCCTTTCCTTTTCATCAATTTCCTCAACCATGAACAGTAACTCGACGCGGCGTTGGCTGCTGTGGGCAGCCTTGCCTTTGGCTTTTTTCCCGACAGCCAAAGTAGCGCTCTTGGCCCAGATTCCCTGTGACATCACCTGGCCCAACAATCCCAATCCCGTTCCCATCAACATCGTTATCAACGCCTTCAACGGCACGGCTACGTTAAACTACGCAGTGGTGCAGTCCAACGGCGTGACGAGCGGGATTTGCGGTCCTCTCACAAGCGACGATTACGTGCGCTTTTACACCGACAGCACCAAAACGGCTTTTTTCCAGCCGGCCAACCCTGCTAAGGTGGAATTCGACTGTGCCAATGTGGGCTCACCCATAACGGTTTGGGTAGCCATCAACGACGGCACCAGCGGGGATATGAGTATGAACCCTCTAAGCGAAAGCGACGCCGTACCCTTACAGATAACTCTGGTAGACAACACTTTGCCTATTTTAGTCACACCGATACCCGCGGCTACTTTAAACACTTCCGACGATGGTACCGGCAATTGCTCTGTGACCGATGTTTTTAGCAGCAGCTTAGGTATCTACGATATCGCCTTAGGCGGAGACCTATCCGGTTTTTGTGCAGGCACGGGCGGCTGCTTCAAAGACAACTGCTTGGATAATCTCACCGTAACGTATGAGCTCAGCGGAGCTACGGTGCAAGCAGAAACACCTGCTCCTTTGGTTTTTTTCTCACCTCCCGTTTGGGATGCCGGTTTAGCGACGTATAAGGTGGGAGTTACCACCGTTACATACAGGGTTTACGACAACAACATTCCGCTTGGGCCAAATAATCCCTTGGTAGTGACCACTACGGTAACCGTAAACGACGACGAAACCCCCACCATTACCTGCCCGCCGAACCAGTCTTTCTTCACCAATCCGGGGGTGTGCACGCGCCTGGTTACGGGCCTCGCAGCGACCTATTCGGATAACTGTGCGGTGACCACCGTAACGTGGACGGCACCCGGCGCTACTCCCGCCGCTTCACCCTTGACGGGCATTAACGATACGCTCACGGCGACTTTTCCTCTGGGAAGCACTACCGTAACTTTTCAGGCAAGTGACGCCGCGGGCAACGCGGCCAACTGCATGTTCACGGTGAACGTCTCCGACAACGAGCCGCCGACCATCACTTGCCCACTTTCCATAACGGTAGCGGCTTCTGCTCCTCCGGCATGCGATTACACTGCCGGCACAGAGCTGGACTACACCGCTGCCGGCGATAACTGCACTTTGGCTTCTACCTTGAATAGCTACAACGGGTCGAACACGCTCAACGGAGCAGTGTTTCCTCTGGGCAATACCAATATTGTTTGGACGGCTACGGACGGCTCCGGCAATACGAAGACGTGCAGCCTGGTCATCGCTGTGAAAGACAGCCTGGCGCCCGCCGGCCCTGTAGCGCCTCTTCCTGCCAGCCAAGTGATCACCGTGAACGTCACGCCGGGAGACTGCTCGAAGAGCGTTACGTATCAGTATCCGGGCCTGTTCCACCACAACCCGCCGGATTGTACCCTGCCGGTGACCCTCACAGAAGGTCCTGCCGTAGTCAACGGCATGGTAGACCCGGATTTTTTCGACGCCTTGCCGGCTTTCAGCTCCTTTGCCGGCCGAATGCTTCCTTTGGGCACTCCGGCCACTCTTAGCTTCCCGGTGGGCCAAACTGTCATTTACTACACCTGGACGGACGGCGCGGGCAACAAGACCGTAGACTCTATTGTCGTAAACGTTCTGGAAAGTGTGCCGCCCATCGCCAAGTGCAAGCCCGGTGTGATCACTCTGCCTCTGGATGCCAACGGCAATGCCGTGCTTACGGCAGGTCAAGTGGACAACGGCTCGACAGATAACTGTGGCCTGGATACCTTGACCATTGATTTGACGAGTTTCAGCTGCAGCGATTTGCCCGGCACTCATACGGTAACGCTGACGGCCAAAGACTTTGCCGGCAACACCGCTACATGTACGGCCACCGTAGACGTAGTAGACAACATAGCTCCCACCCTGCTGTGCCCCGGTAATAAAACCGTAACAACCAATACGGGCTGCACTACCGTTGGGGTGTCTGGAATCGGCATGAGCCTGGGAGTAGCGCCGCTGTCGCCGGGGCAATTTTTGGACAATTGTCCGGGAGCGGCGGTGAGCTGGCAATTGAGCGGCGCCACTACGGCTACAGGGAGCGGCTCTGTTCCTCTGACGCAAGCCTTTAACCTGGGAGCGACCACGGTGACGTACACCGTTGCCGATGCTTCGGGAAATGCCGCCGTATGCAATTTCACCATTACCGTAACCGACAACACGCCGCCCGATTGGACAGGTATAGGTCAGGCGGCCAACACGACGATAACCGTAAACGCCAACTTGGGGGGATGCACCGCCTCGGCCACCTGGCCCGAGCCGACCTTTGCCGACGCGTGCACGCCACCGGTGGCGGTATCTAAGACACATAACCCGGGCCAGTTCTTCCCCTTTGGCATAACCACCGTGACCTATACGGCCATCGACGGTGCGGGCAACGTGCGCCTGCACACCTTTAACATCAACGTCGTGGATACGCAAGCGCCCAACGCTCAGTGCAAAAACATCACCGTTTACCTCAACAACTCGGGTACGGCTACGGTCAATCCCGGCCAAGTAAACAATTTTAGCACAGACAATTGCTTCTTCAACTTCACTTCTGCCTCTGAAAGTTACGATTGCCAAGACTTAGGCCTCAACACTTACACCCTGCAAATCACCGACGGCTCGGGCAACACGGCTACGTGCACGGCAGTAGTGACCGTAGCAGATACAATAAAACCGGTGGCGGGCTGTACTGCCATACCCCTCATCGATTTGGATGCTTCGGGCAACTTTACGCTACCGGCCGGTGCCGTGAACGGCAGCAGCACGGATAACACTGCGCCCCCGTGTGGCTTGGATTATGCCCTTTCCGTAGACGGCGGCAACTTCGCGCCTTCTGTTAATTTTACGTGTACGCACTTGGGCAACCGAGTGATTACCCTCCGGGTAACGGATGCTGCCGGCAATACGGCTACGTGTACGCAGATTTCCCTGGTGCGCGACGTGACTCCTCCGACGATTGTCGCACCAGCCAACACCACCATCCAGTGCGACGACCCGAGTGCCCCGGCGAGCACGGGCATGCCCACCGGCATTTCGGATAATTGCGACGCTTCGCCGACGGTGACCCTGCTGCCCGACATCATCACGCCGGGCGGCTGCACACATGCCTACACGATTACCCGCACTTGGCAGGCTGTGGACGACTCGGGGAATGCGACCAGCACCTCGCAAACTATCGTCGTGCAGGACGGTAAAAAGCCTGTATTTTCCATCCAAGATACGATAATTATAGAGACCGACGACCCGAACTTCTGCGATGCGCCGCTTAGCCTGCAGCTAACTCAGGACAGCGTCTCGGATAATTGCACCGCGTTCGCCGCCCTGGACGTCAAGTATACCATCGACTACCCGACGCCCTCGTACGGCTATGTGGATGTTACTACTCCGATGGCAGGCACTACTATTCCTTCCGGCTATTGGCCGGTAGGCACCACGCTGGTCACCTGGATCGTCACAGATGAGTGTAACAACACGGCTTCGACCAATGTATCGGTGGTGGTCAAAGACACTCAGGCACCCGTCTTCACCGGCGGCTACGATACGCTTTGCGGAAAGGCGTTTGTATTGCCCAACACCTCCAACGCCTGCTCAAACCTATTCACCTGGTTGCGCCCCAATTTCTTCCTCGGCCACGTAAACGATTGCCTGAACTTTACGGTGAGCGAGCAGATCGGCAACGCTTCCGTGCAGGCGGCGATCAACCTGACGAATCCGTTCAATTACTTCGCTACCCTTCCCTTCCAGGTCTTCCCATCGGCTCAGTTCCCCGTGGGCGTCACCACCATCGCCTACACGGCCACCGATGCCAACGGCAACAAAAACACGTGCTCTTTTACGGTAGAAATACAGGACACCCAGGCACCGGTGCTCACTTGCCCACCCAACCAGACGCTGAACTCGACCTGCCCTACCGCCGTGGTGCCGAACTATACGAATCTGGTCGGTGTCTCCGACAACTGCCCGGCCAACGTCGCGCTTACGCAGAGCATCGCCCCCGGCACTACTCTGGACAGCATCTTCGCTCCCAATCCACCGATTGCCGGAAACCAGTTTAACATTACGGTCACCGGCAACGATGGCTACAACAGCAGCTCGTGTTCTTTCACGGTAACCCTTCAGGACGGTCAAGCACCGGTGCCTTTGGTGGCCAACTTGCCCGATCTGATAGATTCTTGCGGAAGCCTCATCGTCCTGGCTCCCAAGGCATTAGATCCGTGCAATCCATTGGCGGACACCATCTACGGTACCCCTTCGACACCCGTGGGTACCTTCCTGAACAGCAATCCGCCGGCATATCAGCTCAATCCGGGCAATTACGTCATAACTTGGGTGTATAACGACGGCAACGGCAACATCAGCACCCAACCGCAGAACATTACCGTGCTCAACGACGTGTTCCCACCGGTAGCCATCTGTGTGCCGAACTTGACAATAGACCTGCATCCCACCACAGGAAAGGCTCCTGTCGGTATCGCCTCCGTAAACAACGGCAGCTACGATCCGAACAACTGCGGCCCGCTCACTCTTAGCGTTGCGCCCGATACGATGAGTTGCATACACTTGGGCAACACTACCGTAACCCTCACGGTGCGCGACCACAAGAACAATTCGGCTACCTGCACAACGACCGTTACCGTGCGCGACGTAACCGCTCCGATCATCACGGGGGTACCGGCCAACGTGACACTGGAAGCGTGCGATAGCATACCTGCTGCGCCAACCCTTATCGCCTCAGACAACTGCGCCGGCACATATCCCGTTACGGCGACGCAGACCTCTACCCAAACACCGACGGGCTTCCAGCACTACAACTACGTCATCACGCGCACGTGGACGACGACAGACCCCTCGGGCAACAGTGCGACCGTTACCCAAACCATAACGGTCAATGACACTCAAAAACCGCAGTTCACAGGCGCCCCCGACACGGTGATGATCGTTACCGATGCCAACCGCACCACCTGTGACGATACGGTCACCATCAACATCCTGCCTTTCGTCAGCGACTGCGCCTCCGGAGCCGACCTTTCGATAACGCCTTCTGGCGGTAACCTGAGCGCCATCTTTCCGGTGGGTACGCACACCGTCGTCTTTACGGCGACAGATATATCGGGCAATACCCAAACCAAAGGCGTCACCGTTGTGGTAAAAGACGGCACCGCGCCAACCGCCGTGTGTATCAACGGCGTCAGTGCCAGCCTGCAGCCCTCCGGTTTTGTCGTGGTCACTACCGCTCAGTTTAACAACAATAGCTACGACAACTGCCCGGGTACACTTGACATAAAGATTCAACGCCTGGACAAGCTGCCCTTGCAGACGCCAAGCAACACGCTCACCTATGATTGCGCGGATGCCGACGGCATCACCCAACACCCGGTGAAGCTCTTTGCCATCGACCCGGCCGGCAACCAATCTACTTGCGAAACCTACATCATCATTCAAGAGAACGTCCAGCCCACTATTACGCTCTGCCCACCCGACAAGACCGTTTTATGTAGCGACAACCTTGCTCCCGGCATACACGGAACCATCTCTGTGGACGATAATTGCCCGGGCAATCTCGCCATCACTTACACCGATACCCTTGAAGTAAATACCGACACGACAAACCTGGCCTGTTACTTAATTAAACGCATCTGGAAGGTGACCGACTTGGCCAACAACTCGGCTACCTGCGTGCAGACGTTCTCGGTTATCGACACAGTAGCGCCTATTTTGTCCCAGTATCCACCTAACCTAACCCTCACCTGTGACCAGACGGTGTCGCCTCCCTTGGCCATAACGGCTTCGGATAATTGTACTGCATTCGTGGGGGTAACACTGGTACAAGACACCATCGCCAAGGCCTTAGGACCCTGCGGCAAGTACAGCTATACTATCCAGCGCACCCGCACGGCAGTGGATGAGTGCGGCAATGAAACCGTCCATACCAATACCATTACCGTTATAGATAACTCCCCACCTTCTTTCCCAGGCCTGCCCGATACGCTGGTGGTAAAGTCGTCTAACTTCACCAACACTAACGGCTGTAACATTCCGGTAACCCTAGACGTCACCAGCTTTTTGGTGGATTGCGCGCCCACGTCCGAGTTGGCGGTAACCAACAACGCCCCTCAAGGCGACGGCACCTTTAGCGCCAGCGGCGACTACGAGGCCGGCACCTATAAAATTATTTTTACAGCTACCGACCCCTGCGGCAACGTCGGACAAGACTCCGTTGTTCTCATCGTCGTCGATGACAGCAAGCCCACGATGATTTGCAATAACAGTGTGGTTATTTCTTTGGGCTCTAACGGCACCGCCAGTCTAGAACCACAGGATATTGACTTGGGCAGTACCGATAATTGCGGCATCGATACTATGTACTTGAGCAAATCGGAGTTTAGCTGCACGGACTTAGGCGTCAACACGGTTACTCTTACGGCAGTAGATAATTCGGGCAATTCCAACATATGCACGGTAAACGTCCAAGTTACCCTGGGTAGTGCCGTAGGCTTTACGCTCGCCGTAAGCAGCACGGCAGAGACCTCCTTCGGGGCTGAAGACGGCACGGCTAAAGCCACGGCTACGGGAGGCTCGGGCAACTTCCTGTTTGTCTGGAGCACGGGTGACTCTACGGCCACTATCGCCAATTTGCCGCCGGGAGTGTACTACGTAACGGCTACCGACTTGAATTCAGGATGCCAGCAGACCGACTCCGTCGTCGTAGCCCCGGGCCCGAAGCTGATGGTAACCGCCGGCATGGCCGGAGGCCAACAGGGGGCCAGCGTGCAAATACCGGTGAGCGTTTCGAGCTTCCAGAATATGCTGGGCATGTCCTTCAGCATGCAGGTGGCAAACGGCTCGGTAGGAACCATCACCGGGGCTACTCCAACAGGAGCACTTCCGGGTTCGCTCCTGCTCAACGTGGTCGGTAGTTCTCTGACCGTATTCTGGACCAGCCCGGGGCCTCCCGTGTCCGTACCCAACGGAACGGTTGTTTTCAATGTAAACGTTCAATTAGGCATGGCACCCGTCGGCTCGAGCAGCCCCTTGAACTTCGTCAATTCGCCGACCATTATCAGCTTCCAACAGGATTCTTCGAGCTTCCCGGTTTCCATTAATGCGACCCTTGTGCCGGGACTGGTCAAGATCGATAGCGCAGCCTTACCCAATCTGACAGTAGGTGGCGCCATCAAAACCTGGTGGGGTGGCGGCATTCCGGTACCGGACGTGAACGTGGCCCTGTCCGGCTCGATGAGCGCCACCCAGACAACATCCTTAGCCGGCACCTACTCCTTCAGTGTTCCCTCTGGAGCGAACACCACGGTAACGCCGACGAAGAGCGTGACCTCCAACTTCAGCGCGGGCATCAATGTTGGAGACCTGCTGGCCATTCAGAACCACGCTGCTTCAGTACTGTTGCTCACCAATCCCTATCAGTGGGTAGCAGGCGATATCAACAACAACGGATCGGTAGACATTGTAGACTATCTGCTGGTGCAGCAGCTCATCTTGGGCACCGTGCAGCACTATTCCAACGGCGCACCGGACTGGAAGTTTATCCCCACTACTTATACGTTCCCTTCGCCGAATCCGCTTAGTTCGCCTTTCCCTCAGAGCATTTCGCACACCGCACTGGCAACCAGCATGCCGAACGACGACTTCGTCGCGGTTCGGATGGGCGATGTCACGGGCAACGCTCCGGTAAACAACCTGCAAGGCCCGGTAATCGACCGGCAAGGCGAGGTCTTCTACTTCCGCCTGGAAGAGCGCGCCCTACGCGCCGGTGAAGCAGTATCGGTACCTTTCCGCGCCCGCGACTTTACCGGACGCCAAGCCTATCAGCTAACGCTCGCTTACGACCCGGCAGCCCTGCAACTGACCGATATCCAGCCGGGAGCTCTGCCCGGCTTGACCCTGAGCCACTTCGGGACGACGTACGCACAAGAAGGCTATCTCACCCATCTTTGGGTAGGTCAAAGCCCGTTAACCTTGCCGGACGATGAAGTGCTGTTTACGCTGGTCTTCCGCGTACGCGAGGATCGCGCTGCCTTGTCTAATGTCCTGCGCCCCTCCTCTCACATTACCGCTGCCGGAGCTTTGAACAAAGCGGGCCATTTCATACCCATCGCCTTTGACTTTGCCCAGACGAGTTCCGCCGATAGCGAAGCGCCGCAGGAGACGTTTGCTCTGTACCAAAACCGGCCCAATCCCTTCCGCGAACAGACCGTCATTCACTTCCGCCTGCCGCAGGCCGGGGAAGCCGAACTCAACATCTTCAGTGCAGAAGGACGATTGGTTAAAACCCTTCGCGGGCAATACACTGCCGGCCACAACGCCGTGTGGTTGCTCAGAAGCGATATCGGCGCTCCGGGTGTCTACTGGTACGAATTGCGCACGAAGGGCTACCAAGACCGCAAAAAGATGATTTTACTCGATTGAGGAAACCACCAGGGAAGGTAGTAGGTTGCGCTCCCTACCTTCCCTTTTACTCCTCTGTTCTCTTTTCATTGGGTGAAAACGCTCTCATCCAGACCCTTCCCTCGGGTTTTTTATACTCATGAAAAACACATCCATGAGACATACCCTACTCCTCGCGTGCTTTATCGCGACTTCCCTGACTCCGATAGGGGTGTCGGGACAGAGTATCCGATTAACCGCAGACTCCCTTACCGTACCCTGCCATAACACGGATACGTTCCTGATGCCCATCCGCCTGTTCGACTTTGTGAATGTGGCGGCCTTACAGTTCACCTTCTCCTGGACGACTGCGCATCTGAAATATGTGCACATCCGGGATCTCCATCCGGCCTTCACCGGCGTCGGATTCGATACTACCACTTTTATATCTCAGGGAAGGTTTACCTTTTCTTGGACCACTCTGGGCGGAGCATCCTTGCCCGACAGCACGGTGCTGTTTTCCGTAGCGTTTGTGCGGTTGGGAGGGCCCATGACGGCAACGCCCTTTGTGAAAACACCTACGGATATCATAGCTTTTGACGCCAACTTCAACGAGCTGCAAGTAAACACCAAAGCGGGAAAAGTGGTGCCCTTCGACCAACAGCCTCCCTTTATCGTCTGCCCGGCCAGCATCACGTTGGAGGCCTTCGGCCCCACACCGGTTGACGACATTGCAGTAGACTCGCTCTTTGACAATTGTTCTCTGGAGAGCATAGGATGGTCTACTACCGGCGCCACCACGGGAAATTACCCCAATGACCCGGATGCCAGCGGTGCAATATTCAATGTCGGAGAGTCCATCGTAACCTACACGGTAAAAGATGTAGGCGGCAATACGGCCACCTGTTCGTTTTCCATCCTCATCAACTTAGCTCCTACCGACTCGTTGACATTGGTGGCAACGAATCACACGGCCACCTGCGGCCAGCAAGTGGTGGTGAACATCTCTGTGCTCAATTTCGACTCCATCAACGGCCTTCAGTTTTCTCTGGGATGGAACGCGTCCGTGCTCAAACTGGATACCGTTGTCAACGCGCACCCCTCTATGGGGCTGACGGCCAACAATTTCGGGTTCTCGCAAGTGGCCGGTGGCTTTTTGGGCTTTGCTTGGACCAGCCCGCTGCCTCAAGGGCTGACACTGCCCAACGGCACCGTCATCTTTTCGCTGCAGTTTACGGTCATAGCCGGCACCAACGGCAACTCGCCCATCGTATTTGGAGATGTTCCGACGACACAGACGGCCTTTATGGGATTCCCACCGGAAGAGGTCGGCTTTCTGACCATAAACGGTTCCATAAACATCACAGACAACGAGCCACCTACCTTGGTATGCCCGCCAAATGTGTCGGTATCTACGCCGCCGGGAGTGCTGACCCATACCTTTAACAACCTGGCTCCTACCACGCTAACCGACAATTGTACTGCATCGGTGCAGCTCTCTTACGTCCGTTTCGGGACAACCCTGGGCAGCGGAAGTGGCCCTGCCAACGGCACGTATAATGCCGGTATAACGTCGGTGACCTACACTGCGACCGACAGCTCGGGTAACACCAGCACGTGCTCGTTCGAGGTAATCGTAGATGCAGGTACTCCGCTTACCCTTATTTTGGACACGATATCCATAGATTGCCAAGACAGCAGTGCTCATTTTGGCGTGGATGTTTCGGTGCGCGATTTTGTCAATATCGCCGGGCTGCAATTTGACATTACGTGGGATTCTTCCCTGCTTAAGTTTGACTCGGTAGGCAACTTGCGGCCGGGCTTTGGTTTTAATCCTACCAACTTCTTCGGTTTCACGTCTGCTATAAACGGCAATACTCTAAAGTTTTTCGCCGGCAATGCTGGTGGATATCCCGCCATACCGAATGACGAGGTGCTATTTACCGTCTTTTTCTCGGTAAAGAATTTGGGGAATAGCCCTCTGACGTTTACGGGAACGATTAATGCGGTTAACACGAGCTTCAATCTTATACCCGTTGCGCCGGTACAGGGGCTGTTCAGTATCGCCGACCTTTCTCCACCGACGGTGATGTGCCCACTCGATTTAACGGTTTCGGCCGACAGTGGAGCATGTACGGCTACGCTCCAGCTCGACTTTCCCAATGCCTCGGATGCGTGTAGCGGCATTAAGAGCGTAGTTTCCGACCAGCAGAGCAATATATATCCTACGGGGCCGACAACAGTAGTATTTACGGCTACCGACAACGCCGGCAACACGGCGACGTGCTCGATGACCATAACCGTAACCGGCCAGACGACACCGCAATTGCAGAATTGCCCCCAAGATCTAACGGTGAACACCGATACCACTGGCTGCGTCGCTCAGGTCTTCTGGGACCTTCCCCAAGCGATTGATCCATGTGACGGTTCTTCGCTGAGCGTAACGGCTTCGGACAGCTCGGGAACGAGCTTTCCTGTAGGTACTCACACTGTGACCTTTAAGGCCGGCTCCGGAGCCGACACGGCTTCGTGTTCTTTTCAAATCATCGTGGTGGATATGACGCCGCCGATAGTCATCTGTCCGTCGAATACTACCGTTGCCATCTTGCCCGATAGCAACGGGCAAAGCGGCTGCGCGGCGCCGGCAGACTTTGTGCTGCCCACAGCCACAGATGCCTGCGATAGCCAACCGATAGTGAACAGTACTGTTCTGCCGGGCGACACCCTCCCTACCGGTACGACGACGATCACATTAACCGCCCTGGATGCCTCGGGCAATACGCATACTTGTCAATTCTCCATCACGGTGGTAGATGCCGACCCGCCGTCTGTACAAGGATGCCCTACCTCAGCGCTGCTGTTGTATGCCGCGCCTGACTCTTGTGGTGCATCGGCCGCATGGGAGAACCTTCTTTTTTCGGATGACTGTAGCGCTGCAGTAGCCGTAGACCCTCCCAATTATACGTTCGATTTCTTTGACGTGGGTGAGCATACGGTGACCATCACCGGAACAGATGCCGGAGGAAACACGGCATCGTGCTCTTTTGAGGTAATTGTGTTGGATACCGTACCGCCTGTCATCGGCAATTGCCCGAGTAATCTCGTCTTTGTGCTGCCGGTCGACTCCTGCGAAAAGGTAGTTTCCTGGATCATCCCTACGGCAATGGATAATTGTACGCCCAATCTGACCGTGAACGGCTCATACTCGCCGGGTACCGTCTTTGGTACAGGTACCCATGTTGTGGAGTATGTGGCCATAGACAGCTCGGGTAACTCCACCTCGTGTACGTTTACCATTTCCGTCCTCGATATCGTGCCGCCCGTGTTCACCTCTTGCCCGTCTGACATCACGGTTTCGCCGGCTAACCCTTGCGGCAATATAGTTCCTTGGGACATTCCTGACGCTTGGGACAATTGCCTGCTGGATACCATTATCGCCACCAAGCTACCCACCGACACCATTTATGCTCAGGTGACCAATGTGGTCATCCGCGCCGTAGACGCCTCCGGCAATGCCGACACGTGCTCGTTCACCATCACGCTGGACGTACTCATCGTTCCGCCGGGGTTCAACAACTTTCCCGCCGACATAACGGTATACGGCTGCGCACAGCCGGTGAGCTGGACACCGCCGGTCTCTAACGGCAAGGCTTGCAACCCCGATACTTTGGTGTTTTACCCTAACTTATCGCCCGGAGACTCCTTCCCTACGGGCACTACGGCAATCACCTATTACCTGTTAGACAAGGTAAAAGGAGATACGCTGGCCCAGAGGAAGCTGCTCATCACCGTATTAGACACGGTGGCACCGGCCTTTTCTAATTGCCCCAAAGACTTAATAGTGGTGCACGTGGGCGGAGAGGTAGTTGCAGGCAATGCCACCAACTTTGTCGTAGACGCCGACACAACAGGCGATTGTACAGGAGTAAAGATCGCCTTCGTTCTGCCTAACGCATCCGACAACTGCGGCACTCCGGTTGTCACTCAAACACAAGGCCCTGCTTCGGGCGGTACATTCGGCGCAGGCGTCACTACTCCGCTCGTCTTTACGGCAACGGATGGCGGCGGAAACACCTCTTCCTGCTCCGTGAACGTCGCCGTAGTCGGGCTGGCCCCGCCGATCGTCAGCGTAGACCCACCCTTCGCCTGCCCGGGTGAAGAGGTGAACTTAATGTCTCTGCCGGTGCAGAACGCCACTTACACTTGGACCGGCCCCAGCCAGCAGACGTATCCCAACAGCCCGCAGATCACCGTGCTGGCCAGCCGAGAAACCGCCGGCATTTACACACTGACGACCCGAATAAACGGCTGTCCGTCCGAACCGGCTTCCGTAGAGGTCAAGCTGACGCAGATAAATGCTCAAGCCGACACCATACGCATAGCTGCGGGCACCACGGTAGATACGTTTAGCGTCGTACTCAACGACCTCATCTTCCCCGATAGCAGCTTTACCGTGCGCCCTCTTACCAACCCGCTGCCGGAAGGGCTGACGTACTTAGGCAACGGGCTCTTCCGCTATCAAGTCCCGGCCAACTTCCGGCCGGTGTCGTTCTTGTATGAGTTGTGCTCTTCTATCTGCCCTAACCAGTGCGATACCGTTGCACTGGTCACCATTCGCTCGGAAGAGACCGATTGTTCGACTATTCCCAACATCTTCACACCTAATGGCGATGGCGTCAACGATACGTTTCGCATACCCTGTATCGACTCTCAGGCGTATCCCAACAACGCCCTCGTCATTTACAACCAGTGGGGCGACAAAATCTTCGAGGCCTCTCCGTACGACAACAATTGGAAAGGTACCCTGAACGGCAAGGACGGCAGCGATTTGCCTGATGGAGTGTATTACTACATCTTCCGACCTGCGCCGGGAGAGCCGGTGCTCAAAGGTTTCATTCAGATACATCGATAAAAGTGCTATTGCGGCCTCCTCATTTTCCTAAAAGCATGTTTTACCGGCTATCCATGAAAAACACTCTCTTCTCCTTGGCGATGTTCCTCGCTGCAACGGCACCCGGCTTTGGCCAACAGCAGCACCATTATACGCAGTTCATGTACAACAAGCTGCCTTTTAATCCGGGTTATGCCGGAGCGCGCAAGGTGCCCAGTGTTACGGCCGTTTATCGCAACCAGTGGATGGGCTTTGAAGGAGCACCTCAATCGGCCCTGGCTTCGTTCAACACGCCCTTCCTCACCCCGCGCGTAGGCATGGGAATCGTGCTGTCGCACGTGTCGCTGGGACTAAATCGCGACTTCATCGGCTCGTTGGCCTACTCCTACGACTTGTTCAACGACAAAAAGATGTCGCTGCGCGCCGGGCTGATGGGTACCTTCCGGTCGCTGAGCATAGACTTCACCAAAGCCCGCCCGGATGAACCGCTCTCTATAGACCAGTCGCTGAACACCGAACGCGAGAGCAACTTCCTCCTCAATGTCGGAGCAGGCTTCTATTTCTCTTACGACAACCGTTTCTACGCCGGCTTCTCTGTTCCGCGCATCTATGCGAACACCTTAGGGCAAAACGAAAATTTACCCCAGGGCTTTCAGACGGCGCGTGAGTTTCAGCATTTCTACGGCATGGCCGGGGCCGTGCTGCCCATAGGAGAAGGGCTGAACTTGATGCCGGCCCTTTTCGCCAAGTACGTCACTAATGCTCCCTTCGACCTCGACGTCAACCTGAATTTGGAGATAAACGAAAAAATTACGGCAGGCCTCTCTTATCGAATAGGAGGCGACGGGCCGGGAGAGTCGATCGATTTAATTCTTTATTGGCAAGCGCATCGACAGTTTGGCATAGGAGTGGCATATGATTTTTCGTTGTCTAACATACGCGACTACACGGCCGGAACCATCGAGCTGCTTTTGCAAGCCGATTTGAAGGCCGGCAAACGCAAAATGTCAAACCCGCGTTTCTTTATGTAACCTCGCAGTTCTTCTGCGTCCAATTGTGCACTTAATCTTTTTTCGACCATGATGGCCTGCAAACCTGCATCGCTGTGTACCCTCCTGGCGCTTTTGGCAAACTGGGCAGGCGCCAATGCCCAGACGATGCCTGCCACCCAACCACCGGTTACGGTGGACCTTCGCAACGAAGCCGCCGTGAATACGGAAGGATTGGACTTTAGCCCGACTTTTTACGAGGACGGCATCGTATTCATCTCTACCAATACGGCCGGCCTGAAAAAGAAGACAGACGACCGCCTCAAGCTGCCGGCTATGTCCATCCTGCGTTCGCGGCGCGGCGCCGACGGCAACCTGCTGCCGCCTGAACCTTTCGCTGCCGAGCTCTCTTCCCTTTACCACGAAGGGCCGGTGTGTTTCGACCGCACAACGGAAACCATCTTCTTCTCGCGCAATGCTCTTATTAACGGCAAGGTGAAACTGGCCAAAGACGCCACTCAAAAAATGCGCCTCTACTGGTCGAAGCGCGAAGGAAGTGCCTGGAGTCCTCCTCAGCCCCTGCCCTTCAACAACAACGAGTTCGACGATTGTCATCCGGCCATCAGCATCGACGGCGACAAGCTCTTCTTTTCCTCCAACCGTCCCGGCGGATTCGGCGGCATGGACCTGTATGTCTCCTATCGCATCGGCGACACGTGGAGCGAGCCGGTCAACCTCGGAGCTAACATCAATACGCGCGGCGATGAAGTATTCCCTTTCATCCACGCCGACAATACTCTCTACTTTGCCTCTAACGGCCTACCGGGAGGTAAAGGGAAATTAGACCTTTACTACGTAGTGCAAGACGGCGCTAACTGGACGCAGCCGATTAACCTCGGCGAACCGTTTAACACCGCCGGCGATGACTTCGGCCTAATTGTGGATTTGAACAAGATAAACGGTTATTTTTCGACCGACGGACGCCAATCAAAGGGCGGCAAAGGGGACGACATCTACAGTTTCCACGTAGAAAATGGAAACTTAGACGACTACTTGCTGCAAAACCAACGCGTGCCCAATCGCGCCCTTGATGTGACGGTGACGGTTGTAGACAAGGTCACGGGCACTCCCATCGAAGGTGCCGAAGTGCGCATGCTTAATTACGATGCCAGCACCGTCATCGGACGCGATGAGCGCGGCAACCTCATCACCGTGCAGAAAGTGGACGGCAAGGAAATCATCACCGCCCTTCCGCCCGATAAGGGCATTAACGGCTCGACCAATGCCGGTGGACGTTTCTCCGCCGAAGTTAAGCCGGGCAATTACGTCATTATTGCGGCAAAAGAGATGTACCAAACGCGCCAAGTGCGCTTGCCGATTTCAAAAGCCGGCAATGAGCTGACCATTGCGCTGGAGCGTTCGGCCAATTCAAACAAAGTGCGGTGGAATGCTTCTGTGTTTAATTACGTCACCAATGCCCCCTTGGCCGGAGCCACTCTGGTGCTGACGAACCGAACCACTCAGGCGAAAGATACCGTCGTCACGGATGCCAATGGACAAGTAGACTATTATCTGGATAAGAACACCAAGTACAAGATAGATATGTTCCAGGGCGGGCGCCTGCTGGGCAGCTCGGAGATTAATACGGCTGCCTGGAGCCTTCCGAACCAAATCATGATGCAAAACTTCTCGGTGGCGCCCTTACTACCCGGGACGGTTATTGAACTGCCCAACATATACTATAACTTCAACGATGCCACTTTGCGCCCCGATGCGCGCAAAGACTTAGACCTGGTGGTCTCTTTGCTCAAGCAGCAACCCACCATGACGATAGAGATCGCCAGTCACACCGACTGCCGGGGCTCGTCAAAGTACAACGAAGAGCTCAGCCAACGCCGGGCCAACGGAGTAGTAGAGTATCTGGTGCAAAACGGCATCCATCGCGACCGCCTGCGGCCGGTAGGTTATGGCGAAAGCCAACCGCGCAATCACTGTCATGACGGCGTACCCTGCACAGAAGCCGAACACGCGCGCAACCGGCGCACGGAAATTCGCATCCTTACCGGCATCGAAGGCGCGGCCATGGTATATGTAGACGGCAAACCCACGACGGTTACGGATGCCGCACCGGTGTTGCCCGATAAAGCGGTGCCGAAGCGAAATGTCAACACCGCGCCTTCCTCGGCGGGCGGTTCTGGCATTGAGGCCGACCGATACTACGTCGTCGCCGGCTCTTTCCAGGAGCCTGCCCGCGCCCAAGTGCAAATGGAAAATGTGCGGGCTGCAGGATACAACGATGTGCAAATCGTGCAGTTCCCCTCCTCTCCTTTCCACTCTGTGTGTGTGGGCAAATTTGTCAGCCGTAAAGAGGCTGAGGCGCTCAAGCGCAAACTTGAAGGGGACAGCATTGCTGCCTTCGTTCGCTACGTGCCCAAAGTTCAATGAGCCAACAAGTCGCAGGCATCTTACCTTTGCCGCATAAACCGCCAAAAGCGGTGAGTTGTTAGTATGCCCAGTTGAACGCAGGCAGCACCATGGCGATTATTATCACAGACGAATGCATTAACTGCGGCGCTTGCGAACCCGAGTGCCCGAATAACGCCATCTACGAAGGCGGAGTAGAATGGGCCATAGCCGACGGCACTACGGTACGCGGCCCGTATGTCCTGGAAGACGGGCGCACCGTAGACGCAACGGCCAAACAGGTTCCCTTATCCAACGATTATTATTACATTGTACCCGACAAGTGCACCGAATGCGTGGGCTTTCACGAAGAGCCTCAGTGCGCAGCGGTCTGTCCGGTTGACTGTTGCGTGCCCGACCCCGACCACGTAGAGACGGAAGAGCAGCTGTTGGCCAAAAAAGCGCGTCTGCATCTATAGGGGCGTTGGCCGGGCGCAAAAGAGAAGTTTTCATGGTTCTTATCTTGCCTGCTGCGCTTTAGTGCAGCGGGCAATTTTATGTGCAATACCGTCGTACTTACTTACTTTCGTTCCTATGCCTCCATCTGTAGCCGTTTTTTGCCGATGGCTCTTTGCCGGTCTGATGGCCGCGCTGAGCGGCTGGCTGCTCTCTTGCCAAAAGGAGCGCTTCACCACAGACCCCAACGACCGATTGGCCTTCAGCACCGACACGCTTCGCTTCGACACCGTCTTCACCTCTTTGGGTTCTGCCACCCGATTTTTCAAGGTATATAACCCGCACAACCGGAGCATTCGCATTAGTCGCATTTATTTGGCTAAGGGCGCCCAGTCGCGCTTTCGCCTGAATGTAGATGGTCTTCCCGGAGCCCTACACACCGACATCGAGATGGCGCCCAACGACAGCCTTTACGTTTTTGCCGAGGTAACCATTAACCCCGATGAGCCGCCCAGTGTCAGCCCTTTTGTCCTTACGGAGGAAGTGATTTTTGAGTCGAACGGCAACGTGCAAAAGGTGGTGCTGGAGGCCTGGGGGCAAAACGCCGTCTATTTGCCCTCTCGTTTTGGAGCGGGCGGTGCCGTCCGCTACACTTGCGCCGGAGGAGAATGGGTATGGAACGACCCGCGCCCGTATGTCATCTACGGTATTGTGGTCATCGACAGCTGTACCGTGCGCATTCCTGCCGGCACCCGAGTTCATGTACACGGTGGACTGGTGCGGGTGAAGCAAGATAGTGTTGTCGTCCGCTACAACGACGGCCTTTTGGTTTTTCAAGGAGCCGGACGCTTGTTAGTAGAGGGCACGGTGGAGCGCCCAGTCATCTTCGAGGGTGATCGCTTAGAGCCCGAGTTTTCTCAGGTGCCCGGTCAGTGGACGGGCATCTGGCTACAGGCCGGCACATCAGGACACCACATGGAACACGCCGTTATCCGCAACAGTATTATCGGTATTCGCGTCGATTCGGCCGCCGACCTTACGCTGCGCAATACGCAGATTTACCAAACCGCCAACAGCGGTCTTATCGGCGTACATGCTCGCGTGCGCGCCGAAAACTGCCTGTGGTACGCCAACGGCGCCTATGCCGTTCAACTGGAATACGGCGGGGAGTACGACTTCACTTACTGCACGGCCGCCGTATTCGGCGGTCGCGGCGAAGCATTGCGCATGGGAAACGCTCTTTGCCGCGACCCTTTTTGCAGCGACTTCGATGCGTTTCCGCTTCGCGCCCGCTTTCAGAACTGCGTCTTACTCGGCAGTCGGCCCGACCAAATTACGCTGTTCAATCGAACCGGCTCGCCGGCAGATTTCGACTACCGCTTCGAGCATTGCCTGGTGCGCGTGCGCGACCTGCTTCGGCCCGGCGATACGCCCGACTTTTTCGATTATTGTCGGCCCTGCCTAAACGTGTCGAATACCGACTCGGTATTCCTCAACATAACGGAGCGCAATTTCCGCCTCGATACCCTTTACTCAAAAGCAGACGGCTATGCCGTACCGGTGCCCGGCATTAACACCGACTTGGAGGGCAAAATGCGCGATGCCGTCCGACCGGACGCCGGCTGTTATGAGCGACAATGAGCCGCCTAAACCTACTTTTGACCCTGCCAACACCGCAACATCTCGCCTACCATGATTCAGCGCATTCAAACGCTATGGCTGCTCGCCGCAGTCGCCTGTGGAATAGCCCTTTTTTGGACGCCTTTCTTGCAGGCGCCTTCCGATGACACCGCCCGTACCGTAGCCGTCCTGGCCGACGGGGCCCTCACGGCAACGGATAACTCCGGTCTGGCAGGGCTTTCCGCCTTGAGCGTGTTAACCGCTCTTATAGCCGTGTTTTTGTTCAAAAATCGACCTCTGCAAGGGCGTTTGGCCCAAGCAGGCGTGGGAATAGGCATCTTGCTGTTGGGCCTAATCCTACTGGCCGTCAATATGGCCCGGGCCGAGCTGCCCGATGAGGCCCAGTTGCGCCTAACACCAGCCCTCGCTTTGCCCATCGCCTACGCGATATGTTGTGGGCTGGCAGCTCGAGCGATTCGCCGCGACGAAGCCCTGGTGCGTTCGATGGATCGCCTGCGTTAAAGCACTACTTGTAGGCTATTTTTCACAATGGAGAAGGTTACCGGAGTTTCGCCCAAATACTCTCCGTCAGCCTCTAAACCGATCGGGACGCCGGCAGTGTGCTCCACCGTTAAATGGGTCGTTTGAAAGCCGTGTACCCGTGGATGCTTGAGCAAGCTGCCGTTGTAAAAGCGCGGTAGCTGCTGCAGGACTTCCCACTTAGGCAGGTGCGGCGCAAAGGTGACGGCCAGCAACCCGTCGTCGGGCACGGCGTGGGGCACCAACTGCATGCCACCGCCTGAATAGCGGCAGATGCCGACGTTGATGGTGTAAAAGGACTCTTCCGCCGTACACTCCGCCGCTTGCAGGCGCCCTCGCACCGGCTCAAAAGCAAACAGATAGCGCCCTACGGCGAGCATGTAGTGTAGCCGAGAGGCAAACCGGCGCCGGTCGGCGTGTTGCACGATGAACGCATCGTAAGCCATGCCGGCCACGTTGGCGAAGTAGCGCTCCGTACGCTCGCCGTTCAGCGTGTATACCGCCTTGCCTACATCTTGGATGGTGCGCTCATAGCGCAAAAGGCGCAATAGACGCTCTCTCGGATGCTGCGGCAGGTCGTAGGTGCGTGCCCAGTCGTTGCCCGTTCCGAGGGGCAGCATGGAAAAAGCAAGGGCAATAGGAGGCACTATAGACTGCCGCAGAATGCCGTTGACCAGTTCGTGACAGGTGCCGTCGCCGCCTATTCCCAAGATTTGGCGATAGCCTTGCAGCACCGCATCTTCTACTATGCGCATAGCGTGGCCGCGATATTGGGTAAACCGCACGGTATAGGAAAAGCCGAGCGACTGCAGCAGCGCCTCGATATCGGCCCAGCATTTTGCCGCGCGGCCGTTGCCGGCACAGGGATTCACTACGACACACCAGGGCAACATGGGTCTCAGGAAACAGAAAAACCTCTTCTTACGTCGGCCGGCTGATCTCCTCCAAGATGCCCTTCAACAACTCGTAAAAACGCTCGACGGCGGGAATATGTACCCGCTCGTCGGGCGAATGGGCGCCCGTAATGGTGGGGCCAAACGACAGCATATCCATGCCCGGATACTTGGCACCGATGAGGCCACACTCCAGGCCGGCGTGTATGGCCTCAACTCGCGGTGGCTTTCCCAGTACGCGCTCGGCCACGCGCCGGCTTATGGCCAGCAGCGGCGAGTGCACGTTAGGCTGCCAGCCGGGGTAGCCGTCGCTGTGTGACACTTTTGCCCCGGCCAATTTCAGTACCGCCCCTACCGATGCTGCTAGGTGGCGTTTAGCTCCCTCAACGGAGCTGCGCTGGCTGGTTCCGATGACGAGCCGCTCCCGCTCTTGTATTACGGTAGCCAGGTTGGTGGACGTCTCAACTAAGCCCTCGATATCCGCGCTCATGCGCACTACGCCGTGTGGTAGGGCAAGCAGCGTGCGTACCATCTTAGTGGCCCAGGACGACCGGTAAACGCGCTCGGGCATAGGCGCGCCCTCGGCACTCACGTAGAGGTCGGGGTCGGTCGTTCCAAATTCGCCCCGAAACAGCTGCCGGCACTGCGCCAGCCGAGCGTGAAGCGCCTCCATCTGGCCTTCCAAAACGACGAGCAGCGCTTCTGCCTCTCGAGCAATGGCATTGCGCTTGCTGCCTCCCTGCAGATGGGCGATGCGCGGACTTAGCGGCGCCAGCTCATGCAGCAAGCGGGCCAGCAATTTAATGGCGTTGGCGCGCCCTAGGTGGATATCCATGCCGGAATGACCGCCCTTGAGGCCGCCTATCCGAACGAATAGAGCCGTCTTGCCGGCCGGCGCTACGGGTTCTACAGGCACCACAAAAGAGCCGTTTGTATCCACACCTCCGGCACAGCCGATACAAAAGACGCCGTCTTCCTCGGTATCCAGGTTGAGCAAATAGCGACCTTTTAGGGCCTTGGGCGATAGCCCCTTGGCGCCGTTCAGTCCCGTTTCCTCATCTACGGTAATGAGGATTTCCATCGGCCCGTGCACCGCTTGTGGGTCGGCGGCAACGGCCAACGCAGCGGCCAGCCCAATGCCGTTGTCGGCGCCCAAGGTGGTTCCCTGGGCCCCCATCCATTCCTCTTGACGAAGCCAGCGAATAGGGTCGCGCTCAAAGTCGTGGGAGCTCGTGCGGTTCTTCTCACAGACCATATCGCTGTGGGCCTGCAGCACTACGACAGGAGCGCCCTTTCGCCCTCGACTTGCCGGCACCTGTGCTATCAAATTGCCCGCTTTGTCGCGAGTATATTTTAGCCCCAAGCGGCCAAATTGCTCTTCCAGGTAAGCCGTGATGCGCCCTTCTCGCTTCGAGCAGCGGGGGATCTGGCTGATCTCGTAAAAGAAGCGCCACAACAGTTCGGGCCTAAGCCCGTCCAAAATGGTCGGCGAATGCATTATTTCGTCTGTGGGTTAGTGTTGGACAAAAGTAGGACCGTTATTTTTCACAAAAGGCTAAAATCATAACGAAATTGTTCGCATAGGCTTCTTTGAGGTCACTTTGGCGGTGCGGACGGCGCTGTGCTTATTTTTAAAGTACCCCATCGGGCTTACCCGCAGCGAAGGTCCACTGCAGTCGTGCCCGAAATCTTTTTGTATCATTGCAGCCGCAAATGCCGTTCGATTTTTAGTCAACAAGCATCCTTTCATTATGAAAAAATTTTCCCGCTTACTAATCGCTTCTTTCTGCCTCCCACTTCTTCTTCAAGCACAGACCGTCAAGACGGTCCGCGACTTTTTTGACAAGAACACCATAGGAGAGATTCGCCTGAACTTACCGGTGGCCAACTGGAGTGATGCCCTCGACTCGCTGCGCATTTACGGCGAAGGAATGATCGTCGGCAGCGCCATCATCGACGGCGTCGGCTACGAGGGCGTTGGGGTTCGCTTTCGCGGCAACAACTCCTATCAAACGGGGCTGAAGCGCAATCCGTTCCACATTCAACTCAACTACACCGACAAGGCCCTGCAGCACCAAGGGTGTACCTCCGTCAAGCTATCTTCGGCTTTGCGCGACCCCAGCATGGTGCGCGAAGTATTGTTTCACGAGATCGCCGCACAATACATGCCTTCGCCCCGCACCTCGTACACGAAACTCTACGTGAACAACGAATACCTCGGAGTATTTATCAACCTGGAAAGCGTGGAGGGCCAATTTTTACGCCGGCATTTCGGCTCCGACGACGGCCCGCTGTTCAAAGCCGGGGTGGACTACAAGCCTCAAAACATCCCGCCCGGCTGTAAGCAAAATATCTTCGGTTCGTTGGAGTACGAGGAAAACCTCGACTGCTATCGCCAAAACTTCGAGATGAAATCGGGGCAAGGCTGGGCAAATCTACAAGAGCTCACGCGCGTGATAAACGCAGACATCGACAAAATAGAAACGATTCTGGACGTCGACCGCACCTTGTGGATGCTGGCGCTCAACAATGTAATGGTCAATCTCAGCAGCTATTCCGGCGCCCGCAGCATAAATTATTACCTCTACCAAGATGCTCATGGGCGCTTTCAACCCGTGCACTGGGACCTAAACCTTTCCTTTGGCAGCATGAAAAACACCGGCATCGGCAGCGACCTCGACCTGCGCGGACTGCAGCGCCTCGACCCGCTGTTGCACGCCAACAATCCGCTCAAGCCCCTGATCTACAAACTCCTGAGCGACCCACTTTACAGAAAAATCTATCTGGCGCACATCCGTCAGATAAACAACGAGTTTTTTGCCAACGGAGAATACGAGAAACGGGCTAAAGCCCTACAGGCCCTCATCGTGGTACCGTACAACGACGACAAGTACAAGCAATACAGCATAGAGGATTTTCAAAACAGCTTGAAAGCGACCACCGGCACACGGAGCCGCATCCCGGGTATTGTCGAGCTGATGAGCAAACGCGCCGCCTTCTTGAAAACTCACCCCGAACTGGTCGCACTGCCCTCCTTAATCGACGACGTCCAAGTACAGGGTCGGGCAAAGTTTGAAGCGCAACCCGTACGCGCCTTCCGCATTCACTGCAAAGCCGACCGCTATCCCAAGCGGATGTTCATCTTTTACCGCTTTGAAGCCGGCCAACCCTTTAAAAAAGCGCTCCTCTCCGAAGACGCCACCGCGAGCCTGCCTGCCGGAACCAAGGCTTTTTCTATCAGTATCGATGCACCCTCTGAGGATGCCGAACTGGAGTATTATTTAATGGCCGAAAACGCCGGAACCGTGCAATTCTCGCCGCTCAATTACGTTCAGGCCCCCTATAAAGTGAAACTCTCCGACCTGAACAAATAGGCCGCCGTCTGTTCGCCGTACCAGAGGAGAGCACGGGGCTTGGCCCACCCAAAAACACAACGATACTATCAAAATATGCTGAGATGTTTTCTTTTCATCCTCGGTGCGGCAGTAGGGATGGTTCTCTATCATCCCGCTGCCGCACAGGACTTTTACGGCAGAGGAATTCAAGAAATCCGCATCGAACTTCCTTATCCGGACTGGGACTGGAAGTTGGACTCGCTCAAAAGCGTCAACCCCGAAGGTCGCCTGGTCGGCACAGCATTCATCAACGGTGTGCGCTACGATAGTGTAGGCGTGCGCTACAAAGGAAACAGCTCTTATTACCGCACCCGAAAGGAAACATCGCGTAAGCTACCCATCAACATTAAGCTGAATTTTCGGCTGAAGGAACAACGGCTCAAAGATGGGCATACGACTATTAAACTGTCCAACGGCTTCTTAGACCCGAGTTTTATTCGCGACCCGCTCGGCTATCTCTTCGTTCGCCGATACATGCCCGCACCTCGATGCAATTTCTCCAAGGTGTTCATCAACAGGAATTTTTTCGGTTTGTACATCAACACGGAGTCCGTGGATGAACTCTTTATCGAAAAGCACTTCGGCACCCGCGCCGGTTATTTGGTCAAATGCGACCCCGATCAGTGGAAGCGGGTGCGCAGTCAGAGTGGGTGTCCAAAGGGCGAAAATGCCTCGCTCATGTACCTCAACGATAACCCCGGTTGCTACGAGGCTTTTTACGAAGTAGACGACCCTGCCGCTTGGCGCCCGCTCATCCATCTCATCAGGGTGCTCAATCAGGAGCCACAGAAGATAGAGACCGTTCTCAACGTGGACCAAACGCTGTGGATGCACGCGCTGAACAACGTCATGGTCAATTTAGACAGCTATACGGGCTCCTTATCGCACAATTACTACCTGTGGATCGACTCTACCGGTGTAGGACACCCGATCATCTGGGATTTGAACATGGCCTTTGGCGGCTGGCGGCGCGATTTCAGCTTTAGCGTGATGAGCGACCAGGAGCTCATCGAATACAGCCCTTTGGCAGAGTTTAGCAATGCTAAGCGACCGCTCATCTCTAAACTGCTGCGGGTTCCCCTGTATCGGAAGATCTATCTGGCGCACTTGCGCACGATTGTTAATGACTGGCTGGCCGAAGACCAATGGCTAAAGGAAGCGCAGGCCATGATGAAGGAAATCGAGCCGTGGGTGCAAAAAGATACGCTTAAGCTGTACCCGTATGAAGCGTTCAAACGGAGCCTGGACAGCACTCTTGTCGTCGGGCCGGATAAGATTATCGGCCTGCGCGAACTCATGGGACGCCGCACGAAGTATCTCATGCAACACCCGGCGCTAAACAAGGCGGCGCCAACCATAGGCCCGGTAAAACACGAAATACAAGGCGACAGTGTGCTTGTCACGGCGCAGATGAAGGATGTTGAAAACGGCTGGTTGTATTACCGTCAACATCGCATGTTTGCTTTTCAAATAACGCCTTTAAACGACGCCGGCGAAAACGGCGACCGGCAAGCCGGCGACGGCATTTTCAGTGCCCTCTTACCTCGCGATAAGGTAAAGCACTACTACGTCGTAGCCGAAAACAAAGACGCCGCTGCTCTCCATCCGGAGCGCGCCTCGCATGAATACCTGGCTGTAGAAGAGAAATAGCGCTCTTCTTTAATGACTCGGTGGAAAAATCTCCTGGGCCATAGCCATGCTCTTGCCGAATGCCCGCCGGTCGAGGCCCAGTTCTATGCCCATTTCATCAAAAAAGAAGAGCAAATTCTCGGTAGCCACGTTGCCCGTTAGGTCGTCTTTAGCCATAGGACAGCCTCCGTAGCCGCGCAACGCACTATCGAAGCGCCGGCATCCGCTTTCCCAAGCAGCTTCGATCTTTTCGCGCCAGTTGTGCGGTTGCGTGTGCAGATGTGCCCCGAAGACCACTTGCGAATAGGCCGGGATAAGGTTGTCGAACAAATAAGCGATGTTCTCCGGCGTAGAGCAGCCGATCGTGTCGGAGAGGGAAAAGATGCGGATGCCCAAGGTCATCAGAGAACTTACCCATTTTTGGACGATCTCTGCATTCCACGGGTCGCCGTAGGGGTTTCCAAAGCCCATAGAGATGTACAGCACAAGCGTTTTGCCGTGCTTTTCGCAAAGCGCTTGTATCGCCTTGGTGCGCTCTACGCTTTCGGCTATGGTAGCGTTGGTGTTGCGCAGCTGGAAGGTTTCGCTGATGCTGAACGGATAGCCCAGATAGGTAATCTGTGGGTACTTGCAGGCCTCTTCCGCTCCTCGTTCGTTTGCCACAATGGCCAGCAGTTGCGTGTGCGTGTGATCAAGGTCTAATCGGGCCAAGACGTCGGCCGTGTCGCGCATCTGAGGTATGGCTTTTGGGCTGACGAAAGAGCCGAAATCGAGGGTATGAAATCCTACGCGCAACAGCTGATTGAGGTAAGCCGCCTTGCGCTCCGTTTCGATAAAGGTGCTGAGCCCTTGCATGGCGTCGCGCGGGCACTCGACGAGCTGAACCGGAGAAGAAACCGCAGGCATAAAGACAACATGCGTTTAAGTAGCCGTGGAACTGAACAAAACTCCGGTGCCAAAGTTATGCGGCGGTGCGTTTTGCCGAAGATAAACGCATCTTTACAGCCGATGAAATATAAGAATTTTTGGATTGTTCTGGGCTTATTTCTCATTGTGGTGGGCATTACCGCGTTGGCGCTTCAACTGGTAGGCGCTCAGTGGGCTTTTCTGCAATTCTTAGAAAAGCCCGGGCGGCTGTTCTCCTTTGTCGCCAAAATACTCATGGTTATGGCGGGTTTTGTCGTTCTCGCGCTGGCCAACACCGATTGGGAGCGGGAGCGCCGCGAAAGTGAAAAGCCCTAAAAAGACGCAGGGCGGTTTCTCCACAGAAAGAGAGCCGCTGCCTCGTCGTTGCGATAGCCGCTAGGAGTCTTCAAAAAGAGAAGAGCACCCCTGCCGTCAGGGCAATGCCGCGATTTCGGATGGTAGCACGTTCCCCTCCGCTCTGCTCGTCCTTAGGTAAATTGCTAAGCCCTATCAAGTAGCGGCCGTCAACGAACAATCGGGCCGTAGAACCCAAGCCCAAGCCTAAAGAGGCGCCTACCTGGGCACTCACGTCTGTACGGCGGATTTCCTCTTGCTCGAAGTCAACATCCTCCTGCGATGTCACAGTCCGCCCGGCTACCGTAATCTTGGCCCTTCGCATACCGCTGAGAGCGTAACCGAGGCTGGGACCCACCAGCACGTCGAAGCGCCCTGCGCCAAAGCCCGTTCCGACCTTTAACAGTAGCGGCGCTTCTACGTAGTCCAGCATGGTAACCACGTATAGTTCAGTAATGTCCGGGTCTGCTTCCGCAAATATAGACTTACTTCCCTTCTGGATGTAGTTTACCTCAGGCTGAATAGCCAGGTTGTTGCTCAGGCGGATTTCCACCAAGACTCCACCAAGAAGCGCGCCGGCATTCTCTTGGCGGTCAGCACCGACTATTTCAAACTGATACCTAGCCTCATCATTGAGCGACCATTTAGATAGGTTAAGACCGCCGCGAATACCCAAAGATATCTGGGCAACCAAGCCGGTTGTGCTCAGCGTGACGAGAAGTGCGAGTGATGCAATTTGGAAAAGCGGCTTCATATCAATTGTGCGTTTTGGTGATGTAGTATCGGTTCAAAGTTAGTTAGCCTACATGGCATACCGCCAAGATAAGGGTAAAAAACTTAGCGCAAATGGACGGCCTCAAAAAGGCCCAACATTTGTATGCCTGCGAGCTCAACCCATACCTCTGGCCTCGGAGAGGCTTATCATTTTTCACTCGACGAGCCGAACCGGAGAGGAAACTCACAGCATAAGAACGATACGGCATTTTAAACGGTGGAGAGAGCAAATAATAAGTCCCGCCGCGGATAAACGCATCTTTACGGCCGATGAAGTGTAAGAATTTTTGGACCATTCTGGGCTTATTCCTCATCATGGCGGGCATCACCCAGTTGGCGCTTTAACCGGTGGACGCTCGGCGGGTCTTTCTGCAATTCCTATAAAAGCCCGGGCAGTCGTTCTCTTTTTTGTTGTCAAAATACTCATGGTCATGGCGGGTTTTGTCGTTCTCGCGCCGGCCAACACCGATTGAGAGCGGGAACGCTCTCAAAAAGATTCGAGGCAGCTTCCCCTTTCTGGGGAAGCTGCCTCGAGACATCCCGATAGCTGCGGAGGTTTCAGAAGGAGAATATTATGCCCGCCGTTAGTGCAATGCCGCGATTTCGGACGGTAGGTTCGTCTCCGCCACCGGTGTGCTCGTGCTGGTCCAGATTGCTAAAGCCCAGCAAGTAACGGCCATCCACGAACAAGCGGGCCGAGGAGCCCAGACCCAAGCCTAAGGAGGCGCCTACCTGGGCACCTACATCCGTGCGAGCGGTTTCATCCCTGTCGAAATCGACATCTTCTGTCTCCGTCTCGGTCTGCCCGGCTACCGTCGCCTTAAGTTTCCGCTTGCCGTTAAGAGCATAACCGAAACTGGGGCCCAACAGCACGTCGAAGCGCCCTACGCCGAAGCCTGTTCCGACCTTCAAGAGGAGGGGCACTTCTACGTAATTCAGCGTAGTCGTCCCTTCTATTTTAACAGGAACAGGAGCCGTTTCTTCTGCCACGAGTTTGCTGCCCTTCTGGATGAAGTTCACCTCAGGCTGTATGGCCAAGTTGTCGCTTAGGCGAATTTCTACCAGTGCTCCTAAAAGAAGGGCGTTGATGCTCTCCAGGTCGAAACCCTCGATTTCTTTTTTTGCCTCGTCGTTAAGCGACCATTTAGATAGGTTTAAACCGCCGCGAATGCCCAAAGATATTTGGGCGAACAGCTCGGTCGCGCTCAGAGCCACGAGGACGGATAGTAATACAGTTTTGGAAGATAGCTTCATGAATCATGTGTTTTAGTGATAAAATATCAACACAAAGATAGTTGGGCGTTTTTAAAGTGCATTCGTTCATCTGAAAAAATTAATCTTGCGTCATGTTTTTGAAGGTCTTTGGAGAGGAGCTGATAGACAAGACTGCCGTAGAGCAGATAAAGCGCTGCCTGACCGGTCCGGAGGACCTCGCGGTGCTCACGGCAGACGCCCACGTAGGTTATGGGCATCCTATCGGTGGCGTGGTAGCCTATCGAGATAAGATCAGCCTATCGGGAGTAGGCTTCGACATCGCCTGTGGGAATAAGGCCTGCCAAACCAATCTTCGCGCGGCGGATGTGGACGTGGAAAAGGTCATGGATGAAATTTTCCGCCAAATCGGCTTTGGCGTCGGTCGCCCCAATCCCAAGCCGGTAGACCATCCGGTCTTGGAACGCATTGCCCGCGCTCCTTTTAAGCCGCAGCGCGCCTTATTGTCGCTGGCCGCCGAGCAATTGGGCACGGTAGGCGCCGGCAATCACTACATCGACCTGTTCGAGGATGAGGAGGGCCGGCTCTGGGTGGGCGTTCATTTTGGCTCGCGGGGATTTGGTCACAAGACGACGACCGGGTTTATCGCCTTATCGAAAGGTAAGCGCTTTGACGAGCACGTCCCCGAAGGCGGCATGCACGCCCCGCCTATCCTCTTTGACGCCAAAAGCGAGCTGGGCCGAGATTACTTGGCGGCCATTCAGTTGGCGGGTGAGTACGCCTATGCCGGGCGCGATTTGGTGGTGCAAAAAGTGCTCGACATCCTCGGCGCCAGAGCGGTGTTTGAAGTGCACAATCACCATAACTTCCTGTGGCAAGAGGAGCACTTCGGCCAGAAGTACTACGTCGTGCGCAAAGGCGCTACGCCCGCCTTTCCGGGGCAGTACGGCTTCATCGGCTCGAACATGGCCGATATTTCGGTGATTATCCGCGGAGTAGACGGCCCCTTAAGTCGCAATGGGCTGTACTCCACCGTTCACGGAGCCGGGCGCCTCATCAGCCGCACCCAGGCAGCCGGCCGACGACGCTGGAAAAAAGGCCAAGTGCAGTATCTGTCGGAGGGAATTGTCAAGTGGGGCAACGTGAAAAAACTCATGAAGCAACGCGGCATCGTTTTGCGCGGCGGAGCGCCGGACGAAGCCCCCGAATGCTACAAACCTCTGGAGGAAGTGCTGGCCGAACACGCCGGCACCATCGAGGTCGTACACCGACTGAGGCCCATCGGCGTGGCCATGGCTCCTGCGGATGTGTATGACCCCTACAAGGATTAGGGAAATTTTAACAGCCGGTGCTCGCGCGAGGCTTATTTTTGCCGTCGCTCAATCGCTCATTGTCTTATGAAGAAGAATGTCCTATTTTTTTTGGCCTTTTGGTTGGCGAGCGACTCTTTCGCGCAAAAGGCAGAGTACGAAGTGGCAGCCATCGGTTTTTATAATTTAGAAAATCTCTTCGACACCATACCCAGCCCCAACACAAACGACCGCGATTTTCTGCCTCAGGGGCGCCTGGCCTGGAATAGCGAGAAGTACTGGTCGAAGCAAGCCAACATGGCTAAGGTCATCGGTCTGCTCGCCACCGATGTAACTCCCGACGGCGTGGCTTTGCTGGGCGTGGCCGAAGTGGAGAACCGCCGCGTGCTGGAAGACCTCGTCGTCCAGCCGGCCATTAAAGAGCGAAATTACCAGATTGTCCACTACGAATCGCCCGACGAACGCGGGATTGATGTAGCGCTGTTGTACCAACCCAAGTACTTTAAAGTGATCGGTTCTCGACCTTTGCCGGTGGATTTGGTAGACCCTAAGACCGGCTTTCGGGACTTTACGCGCGACGTGTTGTACGTCACCGGGCTCTTCCAGGGCGATACGCTGCACGTGATGGTCTGTCACTGGCCTTCCCGTCGAGGAGGGGAGAGCGGCTCTGTATGGATGCGCGAGGCGGCCGCTCAGGTGTGCCGGCGCGCTGTAGACAGTCTGCTGGCGCGCAACGAGCTGGCCAAGATTGTCGTCATGGGCGATTTGAACGACGACCCTACAAATTCCAGTTTGGTCAAAGTATTGCGGGCGGCTAAGAGCACAGAAAGCATGAAGGCCGGCGACTTGTACAACCCCATGTATACCCTCTACAAGAGCGGCAACGGCACGCTGGCCTATCGCGACGCTTGGAATCTGTTCGACCAAATCATCGTATCGAAGGGGCTGGTGTGGAAACAGGCCGGCGGCTGGCAGCTACTGCGCGCCGTAGTATTCCGAGAGCCGTGGATGTTTCAAGAAGAAGGCGCCTTTAGGGGGTATCCTTTGCGCACGTTTGTAGGAGACATCTTTTTGAACGGCTATAGCGACCACTTGCCTGTGTACGTGCTGATGGTGCGCAAGAAGAGTGAGTAACTCTCGGCTTTTCAACTGTTTGCTTTTTGGTAATCGGACAAAAACTTTTGCAGGCCGATATCGGTCAGCGGGTGCTGCAGCAAGCCCAATAAGGCGCTTAAAGGGCAGGTCACCGCGTCGGCGCCGGCCTTAGCGGCCTCTACGATGTGCTGCGGGCTGCGGATGCTGGCGGCTAATATAGCCGTATCGAAACCCGCCGATGCATACACCTCGGCAATTTCCCGGATGAGTTGGATGCCGTCCCAGCCGATATCGTCTACACGCCCGATAAAGGGCGACACGTAGGCGGCACCCGCCCGGGCGGCCAACAGCGCTTGCCCGGCCGAGAACACCAGGGTGCAGTTGGTGCGAATGCCGGCCTCGGAGAAATAGGCGATAGCCCTAACGCCGTCGCGAATCATCGGCACTTTGACGACGATGTTCTCGTGTAGGTCGGCCAATTGCTTGCCCTCGGCTATCATTCCTTTGTAGTCTGTGGAGATGACTTCAGCACTCACATCACAGTCATCGCCTACTATCTCGCATATCGTGCGATAGTGTTTGAAAATGTTCTTTTCCCCTCTTATGCCTTCTTTGGCCATAAGCGAGGGGTTGGTGGTGACCCCGTCGAGGATGCCCAGCTCGCGGGCCTGGTGTATTTGGTCCAGGTTAGCCGTATCTAAAAAGAAAAGCATGATGTGCAACTTTGCCGTGAGAAGGGATGGTGGGATAAAAAATGCGCCGGACACACCGCTCAACCGCATTACCCTTGCTGCGTTTCCGCCCTGGGGGAGTTTTGCAGGAGCTGGTCGCCCAGCGCACGGCAAAGGTAGAGCAAGCGACATAAAAAAACTAAACTTGCGTACTTTTTACCCGGCTATCTTTGCCTTCTATCTCGTTTTGGTTAAAAATCCGCAAAGTGCATGCAGGAAAAGCGCACGGACAGCCCCGGTGATACCCTTTTGGCGACAAAGGCCTCCTCCCCCCTCTACAGCGCCGATGCGCTGGTGTGGATGAAAACGCTGCCCAGTTCATTAGATCGCGCCGACTTATTTGCTCTGGACAACGGCGACTTTGCCGTTCAGCTCGTTCGGCAGTTGGTTACCCACCCGGAGTTCGAGCTCGAAGTGGCGGCGGCCCATCCGGCTTCTATTTGGTTCAACCACTTTTATTTTGAAGCGCGCAACCGCGAAAAGGTCTTCGGCACGCGCAATTTTGGGGTGGGCTATCCCATGCTTTTGTGCCGAGCAGGCGAGATTTCCCTGAGCGCACCGCTTTTTGTATGGCAATTGCTCTTGGAGCCTCACGCCCAGCATCCCGACCGCTGGGTCGTTCAGCGCACTTCTTTGCAGCGCGTTTGGCCCAACTATCCCCTTCTCCACCACATCGACCGGCTCTATGCTGCGCACTTTTCCCAGCGCGCCCGCACCTTGGTAGAAAGCGGATGGGTGAGTGCGGAGGTGCTCGGTGCCTTTGCCGAAGCCATCTATAAACAGCTGGCTCTCACGGAGGAGGGCCTTCCTTTGAGCATTCGGCCCAATCCTACGGCCAACGAGCTGGAGCGGGTACAGACAGAAGGGCAGCTGCGCTGGGCCGCAGTGGCGGGCATCTTCCCCACCCTATCCCGCACGATAGACATAGAAGAACCCAACATCCGCCCTCAGCAGGAAAACGGCTTGAGCTGGGAACATCCGCTCACCCTCCTGCCCTTAGACCCTTCACAGCGACGCGTACTCCTTGCCGCCCAGCGCCATACCCTCACCGTGGTGGAAGGAGCCTCTGGAACGGGCAAGACGTATGCTTTGGCAGCCATAGTGGCAAACGCTTTGGCCAACGGCAAAAAATGCCTGGTCGTTTCCAAAAGCATTAATGCCCTGCGATGGGCTCAGAAGTTTTTACTCGATAGGGCCATCGGCGACCTGTCGTTTGTGGTGCGCGATACCGACGGTGACCGCCTGATGCTGGCCGATATGCTCCGCGCCGCCGCCGAAAGCAAACCCAAAGCCTCCCTCAACACCCAAGAATTTCAGGCCGTATTACATCGGACCTTACGCCAGCTGCGCCAACTCGACGGCGCCTGGGAGGCCCTCCGACAACCCTTGCTGGGAAAACACTCCTTCTCCGAGCTCGTAGGCCTCTTTTTACAGGCTAACCGCACGGAAGGAAAGGAACTTCTCTTGTCGCAGCTGAACCCGGCCGATTTTCTCTTCACCGCAGAAGAGTATGAGGGGATCAAAGCGGCCATCTACGACAGTGAGCCGCTCTTCCGCCGCTTCCCTACCCTCAAACACCCTCTAGGGCAACTAAAACACGACATCTTCTTGACGCGCTCCGGTGAGGATGGCCTCGCCTGGACGGAAACTCTCGTACGCCAACTGCTGCAAAAAGCTACCTCGCTCCATCACCGCTATATCGCCAAAATTAACGAGTACGCAGAAGCCCTAACGGAGCACTACGAACAACATTACTCCGGGCTGGCTCACCTGGTACGACGCATTCAGGAGGCTCTAGAGGACGGCGTGCGGCGCTTTGGAGCCGAATTTGAAAAACCGCTTTCCACGACAGAGAAACTCTACGGCGTTTTCTCCGAGCGCTATAAGCAGATTGTGGCTGCCAAAGAAAGCATCGGTGCTGATTACGAACGACTGCGCCAGATGCATCAGAGCTTCAAATATTTCGAGTTCGACTTTCCTGCTCAAGGCGATACGGGACAGATACCGAAAATCGCCGAGCAAACACTCGCGTACGAGAAGATGCTCAACCGCTGGCTGCGCAGCATTCCCTCCTTGGTGCGCGACGACGTGCGCCGCCTCAACACCCGGAGCATCCATCCGCAACTGCCCGATTTCTACGAGCCCATAGACGAGCTGGAGCAAGCGCTCGACTCATTCTTAGCAGAGTTCAACGAGGCCGGGCTCTACCAGGAAGCCCTAAAGCACGAAATGCTCACCCTGCCTAAACGCCAGGCCTTCCTCGAAAGCCTCATCGAACGCTTAGAGGATACGCAGTTCTACTTGCGCGATTTTGCCGACTTTTATATCTGGCAACGCCACTGGCTGCGCCTGTCGCACCCCGAGCAGCAAGTGGTAAGCGCCCTGTGTAAAATTAAACCTCGCAATTGGGGTGCGGCTTTCGACAGCTGGTACCTGTATCACTTTCTGCAAAAGCACTACCATCCCGAGCTGCTCTGGGAAGAGGAAACCTTGAGGGCCTATTGCGAAGATTGGGCTGCCTTGGAGCGCCTTTTGCCGGCACACATCCATGCTCTTTGGCATCAGCGCAAGAGCGCCGCCTTAAAAAGTCTGCGTAGTAGTGACCCGGAAGCCTACAAAACTTGGTTCGGCAAAAACAATCGAACCCTTTGCTTAAACCGAAAAGGGGAAGAGCTGTATGAAAAATACCTCATCCCGCTTTCCGAAACCCTCCCCGCCCTCTTTGTAACTCCTCAGGTCGCCCTCGACGTGGTGCGGGCCTCTAACATGAAGTACGACGTAGTGTTGGTGGACGAGGCACACAACATTCCTAAACAAGAGGGCTATCATCTCTTTTCCTTGGCCCACAGCCTGGTGGTTTTTGGAGATGCCAAACAAGACATGACTCCATCGGCAGAGGACGACCTCTTAGAGTACTGCAAATCCTTGGGCGCGCCTATTTATTCGCTTGACTACCAGCACCAGAGTACGCCCCAAGAGTGGCTACGCTTTAACCAAATTGCCTTTGGCACTCCTTCCAAGCGCTTGTACTCAGGCCAGTCGGCACGCGAAGTGACCGTGGTGAAAAACGTGGAGGGCCGCTACGACGAGCAAACGGGCATCAACGAGGAAGAGGCCCGCCAGATTTTGGACTGGCTCAACCTTATCGAACCTACACCGGCCAAGACCTATCCGGCAGTCGGAATCGCTTGCGCCACCGTAGAGCAGCGCGACTACATCGCCGGCCAGCTGCTCAAAATTCGCCAGCGCAAACTCGCCGGTCACGAAAAAATCCAGCAACTTCATCTCAACGGCCTGGGAGTCTATCAATTCGCCGAGTTGCAGGGGCACCACGTCGAAGTGTTGCTCATCTCTTTGGTACACGGCTTGATCGACGCTCGCGGCACGCTAACGCAGCACCTGCATTTTTGGAACACTGCTCTGGGATTTAACCAGCTGCACGTGCTCATGACGCGCGCTACCCAGCGCCTCTACATTGCCCATTCCATCCCCTCGGGGCTATACAAAGCCCTGGCCGCTAACAAAAACTTCCGCGGAACCTGTGTTTTATCTCATTTGGTCACTTTTGGTGAGCTCATCCAGCAAGGCGACACCGCTGCTGCAGAGGAGCAACTGGCCCAGATGAGCCACCTGCTGGGCTACTCAGAAGCCACATACGCAACCACGCTCTTCCAGCAGGAAGTAGAAATCGCCTTGCAGCCTTATTTTCTACCGACCCAATTGAAGCGCCATGCAGAGGTAGAAGGCGTAGTGGTGCCTTTGGTAGCCGACACCGGGAAAACGCGCCGCCTCCTGTTGTACGAGGGGATATTGTCTCACTCAGAGGTGCCTTCTTACGAATGGGAGGAACGCGCCCGACGGTATTTTGCCCGTCGAGGAGTGGAGGTGGTGCCTACTTTCTCGGCTCAATGGTGGAAGAGTCCGCGCCATCAGGCCCGCAAGGTTGCGGCCCAATTGCTCCAGTAAACACAGGAACGCCTACCTATGAGACTCCTGCGCGCCGGAATTCGGCTGCTGTACTTCGTCGGTTTTGCTGTGGCGTTCATCGCTCGAGTCCAGCTGTACTTTTGGCTTTTCGGCGAGGACAGAGACTGGGCCATGCGCTTCCGACGGCGCTGGGTGGCCCACTACCTACTACCGGCACTGGGCGTACGGCTGCGCGTAGAGGGCACGCCCCCTCGAGAGCGCTGCTTGGTGGTAGGCAATCACCGCTCTTACATCGATCCGGCGTTGGTGTGCACCCAAGTGTTGGGATGGCCTTTGTCGAAAGCCGAGGTGGACCGATGGCCGCTCATCGGGCGCGGGGTTCGCCTAACGGGTGTCCTTTTAGTGCAACGCGAAGATGCGCACAGCCGAAAAGGTGCCCTCTCGGCCATCGCCGATAAGTTGCGGCAAGGCTATCCCGTCATCCTATTTCCCGAAGGTACCACTCATGGCGAGCCACAGACCCGCTCCTTCCGACCGGGTGCATTCAAGATAGCCGTAGAAGAGGGCGTACCCATTGTGCCCCTGGCTTTGGACTATCGAACAGCCCGGGCCTACTGGGTGGGCGACGATACCTTTCTGCCCCACTTTTTGCGCTGCTTCGGCGAACGCTACACCGACGCCGTCTTGCATTTCGGCCCTCCTATACGGGCGACCAATGTGGAGAAGGCGATGCAAGATGCACGTGGGTGGATAGACGAACACCTACGGCATATTCGCCGAAATTTCTTTTCCTAACCGCCCGCCAAAAGCCTTGCCACACGATTTTTTGCCATACCTTTGCAGCCGCTACCCGGATGCGATACGGTCCCGTAGTTCAATGGATAGAACGGAAGCCTCCGGAGCTTCAGATAGTGGTTCGATTCCACTCGGGACTACTTAAAAGATAAACGGCGGCATATTCTTTCTTCGACGAGGTATGCCGCCGCCCTTCTTGCTCGGGCACAGGCTTTTAGCCCATACTTTAGGCAGGCCCTCGGTCAGAACAGTCCGCTGACCACTCCTTCTTCGCTGATATCGATTTTTTCGGCGGCGGGTATCTTAGGCAAGCCCGGCATGGTCATGATATCGCCGCAAATCATGACGACAAAGCTTGCACCGGCGCTTAGGCGCACCTCCCGGACATTTACGATATGGCCGGTAGGGGCCCCTAACTTTTTAGGGTCGGTGGAAAACGAGTACTGCGTTTTGGCTACGCATACGGGTAGGTGGGCATAGCCCTCTTCTTCCCATTTGCGCAGTTGACGCTTGACGCTTTCATCGGCAGTGATGTCGGCTGCGCCATAGATTTTGGTGGCGATGGCGCGCATCTTTTCCCACAAGGGCTGCTCGTTGTCGTAAAGCAAGCGGAAAGCCGACGGCCCGCGCTCGGCCGCTTCTACTACGGTATATGCCAACTCTTCAGCACCTCTGCCGCCCTCTGCCCAGTGCTTGGAGACGACTACCGGCACTCCTAGAGGTGCCAGTTTCTCCTTCAGTAGGCGGATTTCGGCCTCCGTATCGAAGGTAAAATGGTTGACGGCCACTACACAGGGCAAGCCGAAGTGTTCCAGTAGGTTGCGCACGTGGCGCTCGAGGTTGGCCGTGCCTTTAGCCAAAGCGTCCAGATTTTCACGCTGCAACTCCTTGAGATCGGCTCCGCCGTGATACTTAAGCGCACGCAGCGTAGCCACCACCACGACGGCATCGGGGCGCAACCCTGTCTTTCGACACTTGATATCGATGAATTTCTCGGCACCCAAATCGGCCCCAAAACCGGCCTCCGTGACCACATAGTCTGCCAATTTGAGGGCGTTTTGGGTAGCAATGACGGAGTTACACCCGTGGGCGATGTTGGCAAAAGGCCCGCCGTGGACGAAAGCCGGCGTATGCTCGAGGGTTTGCACTAAGTTGGGCTTGATGGCGTCCTTTAGCAACACCGCCATAGCGCCGTACACGCCGAGGTCGCGGGCGCGGACGGCTTTCCTGTCCACCGTGTAACCTACGACGATGTTGGCCAGCCGCTCTTTTAGGTCGCTCAAAGAGGTGGCTAGGCAGAAGATGGCCATCACCTCAGAGGCTACTACGATATCAAAGCCGTCCTGGCGCGGAAAGCCATTGGCATGCCCCCCCAAGCCGATAACGATGTGGCGCAATGCACGGTCGTTCATGTCCACTACGCGTCTCCACTGCACGCGCCGGACGTCTATATTGAGCGCATTGCCCTGATGGATGTGGTTGTCGATGACGGCGGCAAGGAGGTTATTAGCCAGTGCAATCGCACCAAAATCGCCCGTAAAATGCAGGTTTATGTCTTCCATGGGAATCACCTGGGCATACCCTCCGCCGGCTGCACCGCCTTTCATGCCAAAGACCGGGCCGAGGCTGGGCTCGCGCAGGCATATAAGCGTTTTCTTGCCGATACGGCTAAGCGCATCACCTAACCCCACGGTGGTGGTGGTTTTGCCCTCTCCGGCAGGCGTAGGGCTCATGGCCGTCACGAGGATGAGCTTGCTGTCCGGACGTTTGGGCAAGGCGTTAAGGTAATCGAGAGATACTTTGGCCTTGTAGTGGCCGTAGGGTTCGAGCACCTCCTCTGGAATGCCGAGTTTTTCCGCCGCCAAGGCGACAATACGTTGAGGCTTAGCCCGTTGGGCGATTTCGATGTCTGTCAGCATAGGTCTGATTGCTTTTTAATAACTCTGAGTGGGCAAGGTACGGCAGCCTCTTTTCTCAAAAAAGACAGGGATGTCCTTCCGATGGAATGACACCCCTGTTCTATTAGTCTCCCTTACAGTTTCTTATCTCTGTACGACGAATTTCTTCGTAAGTGTACCGCTTTGGGTGGCCAAACGGGCCAGGTAGGTGCCCGTCGGCAGATGCGCTACCGGGTAGGTGAGGCGGCGACTTGTCATAGCCGGATAGTCTTGCATGTACAAAACGCGTCCGCTTAAATCGGCAAGGGTCAAGGTAACATCGGTGGGCTGCTCTAATTCTACGTTCACATTGAGCACATCGGCCACAGGGTTAGGTGCAATGCGTAGCACATGATCGGCCAGAGGTTTTTCGTCTGTCGTGCTGACCAGCGAAATGATGAGGCGGAGAACGGCATTGATATTAGGGCCAAACCCCCCCGTATACCACCGGTCGGTATAAACAAAAGTAGACGGGAAATAGTAGCTGACGTCGTCGTTGAAAGCGTGGAAGACAACGTTATTCGGAGCCGAGTACTCTATGGCCAGCAGGTAACGAGCGCCTTTGTCGAGCGGCACACCCGGTGAGGAGGTGAGGAGCTCCACCAGCTCTATCTCCTGCAGTAGCCCTCCCGTCATAGTGTCGGGAGCGGAGTACGATGCCGTCCCGACCCACTCGAAATCGGGCGAGAGGAAGTCGGCTCCGTTGAACCCGTTAGGTGTGTCGAAGCTTACGCCGTCTTTGATGCGAAACAGGTAGATTGAAGCTTCTACGTCTTTTGCAGGCAGTTCCGAGGGGTCTGTTGTGAAAGTGAACTGCGCTACTGTGGCCTGATACTTTTCCTGGCCGGCGGGGCTCATCGTGTACAGGTTGGCTACGGCCCAGATAGCGGGTGTGGATGAACCGGGGCGATACGCTTGCTCGGGGCGCACCTCCTTAGAGAAAGTGCTGTTGGTTACCAAGAAGATGTTCTCCCTGCGGTTATTTCCCGGCGCTTGGTCGGCCGAGTCGGCGCGGACGGAGTACTTGATTTTATAGGTGCCTACAGGCAGCTCTGGAGCGAAGCGGCCGGGTATTAGGAAGAAAGAATCGCGTACGTTAGGCTCGAGAGCGGGAATGCGAAGGCTATCGGCCCAGATCTCTTCATCGGTGTCGGTAGTCACGGCGGCGCGCAGGATGACGTTCGTCTGAGTCAGGCGCCCGAGGTTGGACAAGTCGGCTCCAAAGCTGAAAGTATCGGTAGCGATTTGCGAAACCGGCTGGGCCATGCTGGAGGCGGGGTAGAAGTAATCACCTATTGCCAGGTTGTGGGCCGGCTGAGGATTGGCGTCGTACAGCTTCACGTCGTCTAAGTTCCAGAAATACTCCCAATTACCCGTCCATTGCCATTGGAGGTAAACTGCAGGCTGGTTGGCGGCCACCGAAGAAATGTCGATGACGGGAATGGTGGGATTTTCCGACCAACGTACCTGAGTAGTGAGCCCGGGAAATATGGTGAAGTTC
>Ga0209101_1000180_pt1 | contig 54506 bp, 52 predicted proteins | sample ConPoolayeCmetaG_FD_185481 | JGI IMG/M metagenome (GOLD analysis project Ga0209101, IMG submission 185481) | Hot spring microbial mat communities from California, USA to study Microbial Dark Matter (Phase II) - Cone Pool mat layer C metaG... ... | reverse complement strand
GCCAACAACCCGATCCCGGCGGCGCTGTTCGATTTCCTGGTGCGCAATAGCCAGTGACGAGGGCTGACATGGCGGCAGAAACCGCAGCATGGATGACGACGAGCGGTCGCATCGCGACCCTCGCAGCGTTGCTTCTCGGGTCCGCTCCAACGCTGACGGGAGCAGCCACATCGCCTGCGACCTGCGAGCGCGCCGTGGAGGGCAGCCTCCGACGGTGCATCGCGGCCACCTCGAGCGCCTTCGCACGGTGCTACCGAGCCACCGGCCGAGAATGTCCGGCGACGGAGCCATCGCTCGTGAGCGCGCTCGGGCGCGTTGCGGTGGTGCTCGAGAAACGCTGCGGAAGCGATGCGATCGTCCGGGCCGCCGGCTTCGGTTCGGCAGCCACCGTCGCAAGTCTGGCGACCCGGCTCCGCGAGACCTGTCGCGCAGAAACCGCGTCACTGAGCGCTCGGAGCTTTGGCGGCCCCCAAGGTGCCTCGCTCGCCGCCGCGACCAACGACGGAGAACGTTCCTGCCTGCGCCTCGCCCACCGCCTCGGGACGCGGCTGTTGACGCGCGCGGTGCGAAACCAGGGGCGCTGCATCCTCGCGCAGCGACGCGGCGGGGGGTGCGACACCGCCCGCCTGGCCGCTTCCCTGAGCGCGCTCGAGAACCGGACCATCGAGGGACTCGAACGCGCCTGCCCGGCGCCCCGACGACTCGAGCAGCTGGTCACGCTGACGCCCGCCCAGTTCGCCAGGCGCGCTCTCGAGCAGGCCGAATGCGCGGTAGCGCAGAGCCATCCCGATCCCGCGCCGCTGGCCCTCGCGTGTGGCCCCCGCGCCGCCGTGCCCCCACTGCCCCGTGGCGTTTACACCCAAGTCACGCTCGACGAGTCCACCTTCGGCACGCGCTGCGGCGACGGGAGTCCACTCTCCTTCTGGATCCGACCGGCGCCGGCGGGCCATCCCATCGAGAACGTCGTGGTGGCGCTCCAAGGAGGAGGGGTCTGCATCTTCGAGGGCGACTGTGCGGCGGCGAGTCCCGATCTCTTCGAGTCATTGTCCGATCTCCCGCCGACGGCGGGCATCATGTCCAACAACCCGGCGATCAGTCCTCTTGCCAATTTCACGAAGGTGTTCATCCCCTACTGCACCCAGGACGTTTTCATCGGCGGCGGGACCACGTCGGTCTGGCCCAGCGTGACGGTGCATCGCTTCGGGTCTATCAACACGCGTGCCGTGCTGCGCTACCTGCGCGACCTCGTCTGGCGCGAGCTCAACGCGAGCGATGCCGAGGGGTATCACCCTGCCCGCATGCGGGTGCTCTTCGGGGGCTTCTCCGCGGGCGCTTTCGGGACGCTCTACAACTATCACTACCTGCTCGACGACCTGCAGTGGCGGCGGACCACGGCATTCCCCGATGCGGGCCTGGCCCTCGACAATGGCTCGCCGCTCGGGATCCGAAGCCTTGCCGCCCTGGTCATTCCGCCGACCCCTCCACTCGGCTGGGGCGCTGGCCCCTACCTGCCACCCTACTGCTTCGCAGGGAACTGTGCGCTCGGACCCGTGCTCCTCGCTGCCACGGCACCGCGTCTCGCCGAGGTCCCGGAGCAACAGTTCATGATCCTGTCGAACCAGGTCGACAGCTCACAGGTCAGCACGACCTACTTCCCGGACACGCCCACGTGGGTGAACACCATGCGGCAAGCCTATTGCGACACCGCGGGTCTCCCCGGCGTGAATTACTACCTGAGCCCGATCTCGACCAGCATCCATGTCATCTCGCTCGACAACGCACGCTTCACGACGCTCGCGGTCGACGGCCAGACCATGCAGGACTGGTTCACCACGCTGCTCGCCAGCCCGAGCGCGGTGACCGACCAGGTCCAGGAGGGCAGCTTGACGACCGACATCCCCGGCGTGCTCCCCTTCCCGTGCCCGGTAGCACCATAGGCGCTGCACCGGGATGGGAAGGATCAGCTCGGCTCGACCACGCGTTCGAGCAGGGCCAGAATGCGCGGCGGCGCGGCTACCCCGGTGACGGGTTCGCCGTCCCCGGGCGTACCGGCTGGAGACGCCGAGCTCTCGAGCCGTCGCAGCTCGTAGCCTCCGGGGCGTCCGAGATCGAGCAGTACCACGCGCCCCTCCAGCGCGTGGCGGGCCGCTTCCGAGACCGGGCGCATGACGAGGTACCCGCCCTCGGGGAGATTCGCTCCCACCGCACTGCGCGCCTCGGGGGCGACCCGCACGGCGAAGCAATCCGCCTCATCCTCCGCGAGCGGCAGCTGCACACGCTCGTCCTCCGAGGCGCGCTGCGCTCGCCTCGCGCTGATGGCCACGGCCGCGGTGGACAGAGACGAGAAACACGGGATCCACACCGGCTGCGCCTGGAGCGCCGGCGCTTCACCTGCCGGGGCCGCGCGCCATCCGTCCACGGAGCGCTCGAAGCGCACCCGCACGCGGCTGCCGGGCTCGTCGAGCCTTGCGCCGAACCAGCCGCGCAGCAACTCGGGTAGCATGTTGCGTGCCTTCCCGAGCTGCCAGGCCACCTGACAGGCTTCGGTCCCGAAGCGAAACCGCCACAGCGTTCCGTCCGGAACGCGCGCGTCGAACTCCCCACCGATCCCCGCAGGTCGCTGCGACACGGGCGGCAACCGCAGAATCGCCGTTCCCCGTTTCGAGAGCACGGGGCACTCGAATGCCGAGCCCCATCCGGCCAGACGCCGACGGGCCTCGAGCTCGGCCAGGCGCAAGTCGACGATCTCGCGAGTCATGGCGGCCAGCGCCGCTGCGGGTGGCCCTGCCGCGCTCACGGACCAGACGAAACGCTCGCCTTCCTGACGAAACCAGCCACGGGCTAACCAGGCAGCCAGGGGTCCCTCGCGCCAGTAGGTGCGGTATGCCTCCACCTGCTTCGGAGTCCGCCCCCGCCCACCCAGCGCAAGCTCGAGATCGTGTCGTGTCTCCGGCTGCCGGAGCGCGCGAGCCTGGCAGCGCGCAATGAGCTCGTCGAGGCCGATACTGCCCGGCAGCGCGCCGGCATCGAGCAGCACGTCCAGCACGACCATCTCGAGGCTGGTCGGCGTGGGCAGTGTCTCGATCTCGCGGAGCCAGTCCCGGGCAGTGGCGAGCGCGCGCTGCTCCGCCCTCCCGAGCTCGCCGCCGGCGGCCAGAGACTCGAACCAGCTCGGGTGTGGCGCGCGCAGCAGGGTTGGCCGCCAGCCAAGACGAAAGACACACCCGGCGGTCGGCCGCAGCTCGGAGCTGAATCGGAGATCGCTGTACCTCTGGCGCAGCACGTCCCCCTGCTCCGGCAGGCACGACCTCAGGAGCTCGCGCGCCGCAGCCGCGATCTCCACCGAGCATCCTGCCGGACACTGGGGAGGAGCGCCCTCGGTCACGAGTCGACGGACCGCCACACTGCCCCCACCCAGGCCAGCCACCATGCGCAGGCGGTCGAGGAAGAGGCAATGGTTCCCGAGGAAATCGAGGATCGTCACCGCGTCGCGCCCGGCGGCACGCGCGAGCGTCTTGACGAGATTCTCGAGGTACCCCCGGGGCGAGGATCCCGGCCAGAGGACTACCAGCCGATCGACGAGCGGCAAGCGTACCGTCTCTTCGGGAAGCGACTCGACGCAGACGGCCTGGAGGGCCCCACGACTCAGCGCCGCGAACGCCTCGTCGATCTCGGGGGGCGAGGTGGCCGCGACTACCATGACACCGCGAGCAGCCAGCCAGGCACGGACCACCTCGGCATGCTCGCGCGGGCCACAGATCGCCAGCGTGCGGCGGCCCGGCCGCTCGCGCCAGGCCTCCCACAGTCGCTCGAGCCGTGCTTCCTCCGCCACCAGACGCGAGCTGAGGACCCCGGGATCGAGCTTGAGGCCTCGCCCCGGGAGCCCGCGATAATCGAGGGGATCGGCGAGGCCGACGTAGCTGAAGGGGGCGAGCAGCCCGGCGGCGATGGCGTCCTCCGCGCGGGCCTGGAAAGCCACGTGGTCGTCGAAGACCCCCGCGATCTGTGCCTGGACGACGGGATCGAGGGCCGTGACGACACCGACCACGAAACCCGGGTGCAGGCGCGCAAGCACTCGACGCACCTCCTCGCTCTCCTCCCACCCGAGCTCGTCGAGCACCGCGTAGTCGAATCGTTCGGCGTGCCGCTCGAGGCGCGAGCATGCCTGCGTGACCGCAGTCAGGGCGGCGAACACCGTATCCGCTCCTCCGCCGCTGTCGGAGGCAGGCAACCATGCGGAGCGCATGTCGCAAAAGTGCCGTCGCAGCGCGATCGCCGCCTGCTCGAGGCGGAACGCCTTGCGGGTTACCACGAGCACACGCGGTTGACGCCCGAGGATCTGCCCCAGGGCAGCCACATCCCGAGCCACGAGCGACATGCTGTCGAGCCCGGGAGGCAAGACCACCAGTGCGCGCCCGCGTCCCTCCCTGCGGCTTCGTCCGAGGGCAGCCAGGGCAGTCTCTTCGAGCGCCGACAGCAGCCGTGGCGCTGGCGGGGCCATGCGCTCCACCACCTTGGCAGGCCCGGCCCCCGCCTCGCCCGCAACGAGTTGGGCTCCGGCTGCGGCGGGCCAGGCCTCGACGGGCGCTGCCACCGCCCACCAGCGTTCGAACCCCTCGGCGATCTCGCGATACGCTCGCGGGTCGTGCATGCGCTCGAGGCGCAGGTTCCAGACCACACCCTCGAGCAGGCCGCAGCGGGAGAGATCGCTTCCGCCGACAAAGGCCACCGCCAGCCTCGGCCCCTCGAAACACCATGCGCGGAGCTGGAAGGGGCCAGTCCCCGAGGCCCCGGGCGGGACGATCCGCGCCTCGACGCTCCCCCCGACCCCACCCTCTGCCCGCGATGCCACACTGGCCTGCACCCAGTCGGCGAGGCGGCGCCGGACCCGTTCGAGCGCAGGACCCGCTGCGCCGCCCACGAGAAGCCGCACCCGCGTTCCCCGGCTCCGCGCCCGGCGCACGTCGTCCTCGAGGAGATCGAGACCGCCGTCGTCGACGGCCGCGGTCACGATCGCCACCTCGGTGGCTCGGGCAAGATGCGCGCGAACCACGTCCAGGAAGGGCTCGGCTTCCCCGGAGACGAGCGCGGAGATGGCCGGGCGCAGGGGATTTCCACGCCACGGAACGACGTGTCGCACGCCGCCTCGCGGGTCGTCCACGTCGCCGCGCTGCCGCGGAATGACGTGCAGCGCCACGTGGGCAACCGTCTGTCCCGCGGCGACCCCGAGGTTCAGCCCGAGATTGTAGCCCGCCGGGGGTACGGTGAAGCTGGCGAGCTCGGCCATCACACGGTCGGCAAGCTCGAACATCGCTTCGCGTTCCCTGAGCGCCAGCTCCGCCCACCGCTCGACGTGCCGCCGCGGGACGATCAGGGTGTGACCGGGCGAGACGGGCGCCGTGTCGCGCACCGCCACGGCCCGGTCGTTGCTGGCCATCTGCTGCTCGCCAGGGATCCTGCAGAAGGGACAGCGCATGCGATTGCGTCGCCGGAGTCACTGCATCAGCCCTCGCTGTCCTGCAAGCCGGGACATCCGGTCGCCTCCCTGGCGACCGACCGTCAGTCGACGCGCAGATCGGCGATCCCGTTGCCCGTCGCGGTATTCCCCGCGCCCACGAGGTCGCCCACCGTCGTGATGGGCGGCGAGTTCTTGACGCGAATACCGTACTGCGCGTTGCCGTCGGCGTCGTTGTTCGCAATCGCGAGGGCTGGCGAGGCGTCGACCCGAATTCCGCTGCGCCCGTTGTCGTCGGCGCTGTTCAGCTCGACCACGGCACTCGCGCTGCGCACGAGCCGAATCCCGCCGGTGCGGTTCAGCGTCGTCGTATTGCCACGAATCACCCCTCCGACCACGCTGACGAAGAGCACGCCTTCCTGACGGTTGCCGCTGCTGAGCGTGCCCTCGATCGTCGGTGCCGTCGAAACCGCTACACGAACGCCGCGCCCGCGGGTCGCCCCGGTCAGCTCGCAGTTCCGCACGAGCAGGTTCACCGTCTGCTTCGCGCGGATCCCTTCCTTGTTCCCGGTGCCGATCACGTCCTCGACCGTCACCCCGCTGGCCTGCTCGATGCGCACGGCCCGTTGCCCGCCCCGGACTTCGAGGCCACGGATGGTCACCCCGTCCACGCCGCGCACCCGCACCCCATCGTCGGCCGCTGCCGGCTCGATGACCGGCCGACCGCCCAGCCCTTCCAGCGTCAGCCCGGTCTGTCCACGATCGATCCGAACGCGCGTCGTGTAGGTTCCCGGCCGAATCTGGATAGTGTCGCCCGGCGCGGCGAGCTCCACGGCATCGCGCAGCGAGGGGTTGTCATCGGGCACGATGATCACTACCGCGTCGGCCGCGGGGACACTGCAGAGGGCGATGCCCAGCGCCACCATGGGTGTCAGTCGGCCGGTCCGTCTTCTCTTCGTTACCATGCGAGCACCTCCGTCCGTCTGCGCTGTGTCGTGGTCGACCTATACGACCACCCGGACCATCCGCTCTGCAAGAGGGAAACCGACCCGAGGCGAGGACTCGGCAGGCCGGGCGGGCGCCCATGCTGGGGCAAGGTCCCCGGAGTGTGGCAGATGCCCCACCACCCGGCGATGCTCGTCCTCGCCGCCGCTCATCCGGAGCGGTGTCCGGCCGAGGTGGCGAGCGCCCACTCCAGCCGATCCAAATCGACCGGTTTGGTCAGGTGCAGGTCGAAGCCTGCCTGTCGCGCCCGATGCAGGTCTTCTGGATGCCCATAGCCGGTGACCGCGACGAGCCGGGTCCCCTCCAGATTGGGATCGGCGCGGACGGCACGAGCCACGGCGTAGCCATCGAGGTCCCCCGGCAACCCGATGTCGCACAGCACCACATCCGGACCCCGCTCCCTGGCCAGCTCGATCCCGGCCGTACCTGTTTCCGCCCGCAGGACCTCGTGTCCCGCCATGCGCAGCAACATGCTCAGGCTCTCGGCCGCGTCGCGGTCATCCTCGATCACGAGGACCCGCCAGCGCCGGGACTCCCGGGGAGCCATTGCGTCACTCTGGGACGGCCTCCCGAGGGTCGGGATCGCCAGAGGCAGATACACCGAGAACGTCGCGCCGCATCCCGCGCCGGCACTGTCGGCCTCGATTCGTCCTCCATGTAGCTCCACCAGGGCGCGAGCGAGCGTCAAGCCGAGCCCGAGGCCACCGCGGGGACGGTGCTCCTGGTGCTCCTCTTCCTGATGGAAGGGCTCGAAGATGCGCTCGAGCATCGCCGGCTCGATCCCGATACCCTCGTCGCGGACCGTGACTACGGCCGTGCCGGCGTCGGCCTGGCCCGCTGAAACGGTGATGGTCCGCCCGCGCGGCGTGAACTTCCCTGCGTTTTGCAGGAGGTTGCCGATGGCCTGCGCGAGTCGCGTGGGATCGCCAACGACGTCGAGCCGCCCGGCGGGAAGCGTCACCTGGACCTGCAAGCCCTGCCCTTCCAGGACGGCTCGGTGATCCTCGACGGTGGTGGCCACGAGCTGCACGAGGTCGACGGGCTCCGGACGCAGGGCGAGCTTTCCCGAGCCGAGCCGTCCGAAGTCGAGCAGGTCGTCGATCAACCGGGTCATGTGCCGGACCTGCCGGTCGATGATGTCCCGCACACGCTCCGCACGCGGGTCGAGCCGGCCGAGCCTTCGCAGCACGTCCACGCCCGAGCGGAGGCTAGCGAGCGGATTGCGCAGCTCGTGGGCGAGCAGCGCCAGGAACCGATCCTTTCTCCGCCCCATCGCTTCCAGGGCATGTTGCACGCGCTTGCTCTCGTCGATGTCCGTGATGGTACCGAACCAGCGCAGGACCCGCCCCTCCGCATCGCGGTAGGCGAGGCCCCGAACCACGTGCCAGCGCCACTGCCCCGTCCGCGGATCGCGCAGCCGATGCTCGCAGACGATCGGCTCTCCCGACTGCATCGCCGCCCGCCAGCGTTCAATCACCAGTGCGCGGTCGTCGGGATGGCAGACGCGGTACCAGTCGCTGACCGATGCCCGCGCGGCGGTCAGGCTGAGGAACTCCGCCCACCGCGCGTTCCAGTAATCGATCGTCCCGTCCGGGGCGGCCGACCACACGATATGCGGCATCGAATCAGCGAGCTGGCGGAACCGCGCCTCGCTGTCGCGCAGCGCAGCTTCGGCACGCCGCCGATCGCTCACGTCACGCACCACCATCACCTGCGCCATCCTCCCCTCGTACGGTACCGCCTTGCCCGTGACCTCGATCTCCAGCGTGGTGCCGTCATGACGTCGTGCGGTCAGCTCGACCATCCCCCCCTCGCCGCGCTCAAGATAGGCGGCGAAGGGGGCGAGGGACTCGGGGGCCAGCAGCGCATCGAATCGGCGCCCCACGAGCGCCTCGGCCGGATAGCCGAGCATGGCGGGGAGCGTGTCGTTGACCTCGAGCATCATCCCCTGCTCGTGCACCACAATCCCGTCGAGAAGCGTGAAGCGCCGGAATCGCTCCTCGCTCCGCTGCATGGCCTCGAGCAGCGCGGCGAGCTCGCGACGGGAGGCCTCGACCGCGTTCCGGGCCGCCTCGGATGCGGCGAGGGTATCGAGCAGCTCCTGTTGCCGGGCCTCGTCCCGCAGGCGCAAGCCTTCCAGGCGCGCCACGGCGCGGAACCACACGACATGGATGACGATCGCGAGCACGATCGCCGAGAGGAGCGCGAAGCCGAAGTGAATCCAGGCCTGCGATGGCGGGCTCGACAGCGCGACTGCCGCCCACCCCGTGGCAGCGACCACGAGGGTGAGGGCGAACCACGGTCGCGACAGGAGCAACAGGGCCGCCCCAACGACGGCGAGCATGAGGTTCGTGGTCTGGACCGGGTCGCCCACGAGCCCGAGGTGCAGCAGCCCGTTCCCGAGCACGAGCAGGATGACCACTCCCCCGAGCCGCGGACCCGCCGCAGGCGGCAGATCCCGGCGCCGCAGCCAAGCCGCGAGGGCGAAGAGCAGTCCGCTGGTCACGGCAGCGGTCATCGCCATGATCCAGCGCACGCCGGACGGCAGCACGAGCAGGTGCGCGACGGCAAAGATGCCGTACAGCCCGCCCGTCAGGACCGCCACGACAGGCAGCGCATCGAGCACGAAGGCTTCGATCGCACGACGGAGCTGCGCGTCGGGTACCGTCCAGGACTTGACCCGGGACCTCCGCTCGCCGTGCATGGCTCGCCCAGCCTTGCCCGACCCTCAGCTGGCAGGGTCGGGTGTCGCGTGGCCCTCCTCGATGCGAGCGATATACACAAGGGCGAGATCGCGCCAGCAGCCGGTGGCGCGCAGGCGCGCGAGATTGCCGAAGTGCCCCCCCAGCGTCCGGTTCACGAACACCACGTCCCGGGGGAAGCGCAGTTGCGAGGCGTCGCGCGCGTGCGTGAGTCCGAGATCGAACAGGCGGGTGTAGATGGTGGGATCGGATCCGAAGGTATAGGGCGGCGCCGGACGCAGGACGTCGACGAACAACTCGACGAAGGGTGTCGTGGTCGACAGGGGCAGGGGCGAGCCATCGGCGAAGCACACGCCCATGTCGCGGAGGATGCCCGGAATCTCGTCCTTGCGGCCCTCGATGGCAGCGCGCATGACCCGGGCATAGCCCCTGGCGATCGGGAGGGGAACCACCTTCGCGCACCCGAAGTCATAGACGACCAGACGGCCCTCGGGCAGGAACGCGAAGTTCGAGAGATTCGGGTCGGCATGCAGCAGGCGATGGACGAAAAGTCCGCGAAAGACGAACTCGAAGAGCGTGCGACCCCAGCGATCGTGGAGCGCGGGATCGTAGCGGTCGGAGCAGGCCTCGTCCGGCGGAATCCCCTCTACACGCTCCATGGTCAGGACGCGGGTCGTCGTCGCCTCGCGAACGACGGCCGGAATCACGATCTCGGGCACGTCGGCATGAAGGCGGCGCATGCGTTCGATCGTGTCCGCCTCGCGCTGGTAGTCGAGCTCCTCGAGGAGCCGCTCGCGGATCTCCTCCCAGATGGGATCGAAGTCGGCATCCGTGAACAGGGCGAACAGGCCCTGGAACACGGCTCGCAGGTTCTTGAGGTCCGCGCGGATGATCTGGTCGATGGCCGGATACTGGATCTTGACGACCACGGCGCGGCCGTCTCGCAGCACGGCGCGGTGGACCTGGCCAATGGAGGCCGCCGCGCAGGGTTCGCGCTCGAAGGAGGCGAAGAGCTCGTCGAAGCGCTTGAGCTCGCCGCGCGCCTCGAACTCCATCACCTCCGCTGGCACGGGCGGCGCCTTGGCCTGCAGCGTCCGCAGCACCTCGCCCACCTCCGGGGGCAGGAGATCGGCGTGCAGGCTCAGCATCTGGCCGATCTTCATCGCGCCGCCCTTCATCCGCCCGAGGGTTTCGGCGACGCGCGTGGCGTTCCGCACCAGTACCTCGGTACGGTGAGCCGCACGCGCCACGTCGCCCCGGGCGACGTCGGCGATCCGCGAGGCGAGGAGCGAGGCGCCCACCCGTCCCGCCAGGCCTCCCAGGGTCGTGAACCGGCGAAAGGCCGAGGTGATGAGATCGTCGTCGGCCACTACAACGCCTCCACCTCGAAGCGCCCTCCGGGCTCTCGCTCAGCTCGGGATCGGCGGCAGCTCGTCGTGACGGCTGAGCAGCGCCTCGCGCACGGCAGGATGGGCGATCGCGATCAGCGCCTTGGCGCGCTCGCCGGCCGTCTTGCCCGCAAGCTCCGCCGCCCCGTACTCGGTCACGACCACATCCACCTGGTGACGGGGCGTGGTGACGCAGGTTCCGGCCGGAAACCGGGAGACGATGCGCGAGACTGGGCCGGCGGGGGTATTGGCCGTGCTCGGCAGACAGATGAGCGACCGGCCGCCCTCCGAGAAGGCCGATCCGGTCACGAAGTCCTCGTGCCCACCGATACCCGAGTACTCGCGCTCCCCGAGCCGATCGGCGACCACCTGGCCGTTCAGGTCGACAGAGAGCGCGCCGTTGATGGAGATCATGCGCCGGTTGCGTGCAATCACCATGGGGTCGTTCGTCTGATCGACCGGCAGAAACCGCACTGCCGAGTTCCCCTCGAGCCAGTCGTACAACTCGCGCGTCCCCATGGCGAAGGTCGCCACCGAGTACCCGTCGTGCACGCCTTTGCGATTCGTCACCTTGCCGGCCAGGTGCAGCCGCATGAGGCCATCGGTGAACATCTCCGTGTGGATCCCGTAGTCTCCCCCGGGGCCGTCCGCCAGCAGCCGAGCGATCATGTTCGGGACGCCGCCGATCCCCGTCTGCAGCGTGCAGCCGTCGGTCACATACTCTCGCGCGTGTCTGGCGATGCGCTCCTCGACCTCGCTCGGCGGCAGCTCGGGGAGGGTGGTTGGCGGCAGATCGCTCTCGATGAGGACGTCGACCTCGTCGACGTGGAGCGCATGCGGATACGCCGGCGGGAGCCCGATGGTGCGCGGGAAATTCGGATTCGCCTCGACGATCAGCAGCCGATTCGGATCGCGCCCGCAGCGATGCAGCTCCGCCACCGTCGCACCGGCATGCAGCGAGAGGCTCAGTCGCCCGTCGCGATCGGGCGGAGCAGCGACCGTCCCCATCACGCGAGGCGCCATGCGCTCGGCGAGCTTGATGAAGCGTCGAAAGTCCGCCGGCACGAAATGCACCTCGAGGCCGTTCCCCCGCAGGGCGCGCTCCACCGGACCGAAGAACCCGGAGACCAGGCGGACCCCCCGGCGGCTAAAGAGCGCGTAGAAGTCGACGAGCAGTGCGGCAAACACGGACAGCTCGCGCCAGTCATCGCGCTCTCCGAGGGCATGCAGAAACGCACTCGGCTGACCGGTACCGAGGGGGACAGCGAGGGTGTCCACCTCGCGCACCAGCGCGGCCGCCTGCTGGGGAGACAGTGTCTTCATCCGAGTCCGACCTCCGAGGCCCTCGAATCATGACACGGCAAGGATACGCAGGGCCAGCCCGTCGCGCTGGCACCCGAGATGCCGCCCCGACAGGTTTCCCGCCTGTGGGATATGTCCGGCACGAGGGCACCACATCCCGGTGCCGATCGGCCGTGGCACCACCGTGGCTTTGCAGGGTATGATCGCGGCCTGGGGAAAGGAGCGACAATGCGGATCGCGGAATGGATGAAGGGACCGGTGCACGCCATCGCGTCGCACGAGACGGTGCGACGCGCCGTGAGCCTCCTCCGACAGCATCGCATCAACCAATTGCCCGTGATCGACAACGGGAAGCTCGTCGGCATCGTCACCGAACGGGACCTGCGCGCCGCCTTGCCGCCAGTCCCCGAGCCGGCCGAGCCCGCCGAGGAGCGCGAAGGGATTCCCGATCCGCAGCACGTGCCCGTCGAGACCGTCATGACCACCACTGTGCTCACCCTGAGCCCGGAGGACACGATCGAGCAAGCCGCTCGGCTCATGCGGCGGCGGCGCATCGGCTCGATCCCAATCGTCGAAGGCGGCCGCGTCGTGGGCATACTGACCCGCGGCGACGTGATCGATGCCCTCCTGGCCGGCGGGAATTCGTAGCAGGGCGAGGCGATGCCGTCGGCTCGTCGCGCTACGCCCGACGGCCAGGCGAGGAGCGCGCTCCCGATCGTCGCCACGCGCGCACCGCCAGCACGGCCAGCGTCACGGCGGTGAGCGGCAGGACAAAGGTCCGCATGGCCGCACCGTACGCCTCGAGGGCGTCGTGCTGGCTGCTGCGGAGGATCAGGTACACCGTATAGGCGAGATAGTAGAGGAAGAACAGCCCGCCCTCCCAGCGGGCGATCCGACTGCCCGTGTAGAAGATGGGCAGGCAGGCCACGCTTGCGGCCACCATCACGGGCACGTCGAAGGCTGTCACGGCTGGAGCTACCCGCAGTGGCACGGGGGCGAGAACCGCCGAGAAGCCGAGCACACCGAGGATGTTGAAGATATTGCTCCCGACCACGTTCCCGACGGCGATATCCCGCTCGCGTCGCAACGCTGCCACGAGCGACGTCGCCACCTCCGGCAGCGACGTCCCGGCGGCGATCAACGTGAGCCCGATCACGAGCTCGCTGACCCCGAGCGCGCGGGCAAAGTCCACCGAGGCGCTCACCAGCCAGCGTGCCCCGACCACGAGCAGCACCAGCCCGCCGAGGATCACGAGCACCTGCAGCGTCCAGGAGCGGTCCCGCCCAGCTGACACCGCCCCGACGGCTTCCGCGTACTCCTCGCGGATGGCTTCGGGCTCGCGGCGACTTTGTCTTATGGCAAAGGCGATGTACGCACACAGCATGGCCGCCAACGCGAGGCCCTCGAGCCGATCGATGACGCCGCTGGAACTCATGGCCCAGAGCACCACCGAGGCCAGGATCATCAGCGGCACTTCCTGACGAACCAGCTGTTGGTCGACGACGAGCGGGGTGATCAACGCCGAGAGGCCCAGAATGAAGAGAACGTTGAAGATGTTGCTGCCCACGGCGTTGCCGAGCGCGATATCGGGCTGTCCGGCCCAGGCAGCACGCAGCGAGATCGCCAGCTCGGGCGCGCTCGTCCCGAAGGCGACCACGGTCAACCCCACCACGAGGGGCGAGATGCCCCACGCGAGGGCCAAGCGCGAGGACCCGCGCACGAGCGCCTCAGCGCCGAGGATGAGGGCGGTCAGACCTGCGATGAAGTACACCAGGGCCATGCGCGCAGCGATGCCGGCGTCCCTCTACGGCTTGCCACCGGCCGGCGCGGGCGGCGGTCCCGTCTCCCCCATGATCCGCGCCACCTCGGCCAGGGCGACGTTGAGGTTCCGCACCGCCTCGTAATAGTCGCCCGATGCTCGCGCGTAGAGACCGAGGCCCTGGAGGATGTCGGCCGGGTCGCCGATGCCCAGATCGAAGTTCGCGACAGCGAAGGTGAGGATCGCGCGTCCGGCCTTGCGGCCCTCGGCGAGCTCCGTCACCTGCTGGCGGGATTCCACCGCCCGGCCGTACGCAGCCCGGAGCTGCAAGGGCAGGCCGGTCTGCGCGCTCCGACGCTCGCTTTGCATGTGCAGCAGCTCGGCTTCGCGCGTGGCCACCTCGGCTGCCGTCATGTGAAAGCTGAGCTTCCATCCCACGCCCAAGGCGCCCCCCGGACCGCGCAGGTAGTTGTACTCGTCGAAGACGAAGGGGCTCGTCTGGCGTCGCCGGCTGGGGGCATAGCCGTACTCGAAGCCCCCTTTGAGGAAGACCTGCGGGTAGTACTCCGCGCGTGCGCGCTTGAGCTCCTCCTCCTTGACGGTCACGCCGGCCGTCACCTCCCGCCACTGCGGGTTGCGGGCAAAGAGCTCGGCCTCGTAGTGCTCGAGAGGGGCGAGCTCGAAGGGCTCGGGCTCGAGCCGCTGATCCTTGATATCCACCGGCGCATCGGGATCGAAGCCCATCAGGCGCCGCAGGGCCTCGAGGGCCATCGCGATGCTGGCCGTCAAGTGCGGCACTTCCTTGGCGGTCTGCGCCGCGGCCACGCGCAGGTTGAGAATGTGGAGCTCGCTGATCTGGGGATCGCCACGATCGCGACGCTCGCGGGCCGTCGTGAGGGCCTTCTGGAAGGCGTCCCGGACCTCGCTCAGGACGTTCGCGACCGCGCGAGCGAGCAGCACGTTGTAGTACAGCGTCTTGGTCTGCTCGACGACTTCGGCCGTCGTGCGCTCGTTCGCCGCCAGCTGGGCTTCCACGCCCGCCGTGGCCGCGTTGATCGCCGCCGTGAGCTTGCCGGCCGTCCACAGCGGCTGGACGAAGCCCAGCTGCACGCGGGTCGCCGGCCCGAGATCGTCCGTCTCGACCACGCGCTCCTTGGGAAGCGGGCTGTCGAGCTTGCCTTCGGCACCACGCGCGGGCGCGACCAGCCCGGTCACACCGACTTCCGGCAGGATGCGCGCGGCCCGTGCCCGCCGAAGCTCGCCCTCCCGCACCGCCAGGCGCGCGCGCGCCGAGGCGATCTGGGGGGCTGCCGCCACGGCGCGCTCGATGCAGGCCCGCAGATCCAGGCGCTCGAGCGCCCCGCCCTCCTGGGCCGAGGCCAGCGGAGCCCCGACGACCACGAGAACCAGTCCGATGCGAAGGCTGCTCCTCATGCCCACTCTCCCTCCCCGTCCAGCACTCAGCGGGCGCTGTGCCGCGCACGGAACAACGCCAGGCCCAGCGCCGTGAAGGCGATCCCGTTGGCCACCAGCACGCTCGCCGTGAGGGGCAGCGCTCCGAGCCCGCGCTCCCTGAGCATCAGATCGGTCATGCCTTGCATGGCCCAGGTAGTGAACACCACTGACGAGACCTTCTGCATCCACAGGGGAGTCACCCACGGCGGCCACCACAGACCGCCGAGGCACGAGAACCCCAGTACGAAGGCCAGCCCGATCGGCAGCGTCTGCTCGCGCGATCCGGCAAGACCGGCTGCCAGCATGCCCAACCCGACGATCGGGAACACCACGGCCAGCGTGAGCGCGACAAGCGCCACCACCGAGGGGCCGAACGAGATCCCGAACATCAGGTGCCCGAAGCCGAGCAAGACGAGGAGCTGCGCCACGCCGGTCAGGTACCGGACGAGCAGCTTCCCGAGCAGCATCCACGTGAAGCCGCCCGGCGCGACGAGCAGCCGCGGCAGCGTTCCCCACACCCGCTCGTCGTGCATCCCCATGGCGGTGCCGAAGATGACGGCCAGCAGCACGAACATGAGCGAGTAGCCGGGGACCGTCTGCTCGAGCGCGCTCACCGACGCGCGATTCCCCGTGAGCGGAATCTCCCGCAGCGTCAGCCGTTCCTCGGCCAGCGGGTCCGCGAGCTCGGCCGCCCGCTTATCCATGAGCAGGAGGAGCACCTTGACCTGGTTGAGATCGTCGCTGCGCGCCGGGTCGGTGAGCAAGAGGATCTCCACCTGCCGCCCCTGCAGATACGATTTACTCAGGCGCTCGGGGAAGACGATCGCCGCGGCCGCCTTGTTCCGATCGCGAACGAGCACTGTCGCCTCGTCGCGCGTCACGAGATCGAGGTCGGCGTGCTCCCCCAGCAGCTTGCGGAAGGTGGTCGCCACGGGCCCCTGGTCCTCGTCGACGACCGGGATGCGAATCCGCGGCTCGTCCTCGTGGTGCAGCGCCTGGGCAATGATCGTCACCATGAGGATCGGCACCACGAGCGAGATGAAGAGGCTGCCGCGGTCCCGACGCAGCATCAGGAGGTCCTTGAGGAAGACGGCCAGCATCGCTCTCAGAGGGCGGATTCCGCGGGGCCGGCGAGCTTCTTTCGCAGCCGTTCCATGAGCGCGTCGAAGGATTCCTTGGCCAGTGCAGCGTCGAACTGCGCGCGGAAGTTGTCGCCGAGACTCGCGTCCTCGACCAGGATGTCCGTGGCGCGCCAGCCGTCGGGGCCGCGGCGCAGGCGATAGTCCACAGCGAAGCGATCCTTCGGCGTGATGATCTCCGTGCGGACCACGGCCTCGTTCCCGGTGATCGTCTCCCCGCGGTACCCGAACTCCGGGACCTCGAAGAGCAGGAGCCGCTGGACGTAGGTGCGGACGAAGAGGCCCCGGAAGATATCCAGGAAGGCCCGGATCGCCGCCGGACTCCGCCCCTCGAGATGCTTCCCCATGGCCTGGCGGCCCATGGCGTCAGTATCGAGAAAGCCGCCGAGGAGCTGGTTCAAGGCGGCGACTTTTTCCGCATGACTGCCAGGACCGACGACGATGTCGTGGCTGCGTTCGAGCACCTGCCGCGTCCTGGCCAGGGGCCCCAGCGGCTCGGCCGCCACGGCGAGGCCAGCCACCAGCAGGCCCACCAGCGCGCATGCCCGCCCCCCCCTCAATCCCGCAGCTCCTTGCCCGTGAGCTCGATGAAGACGTGCTCGAGGGTGATCGGCGTGACCTTGGTCGTGAGGATGGGCTGGTCGAGCACCGGGGAAGCGCCGCAGAGCTTGGCCAGCACACGCGGGGCGTGGGCGGTGAAGACCCGGAGCGCGTTCCCCGCCAGCTCGACCCGGAGCACCCCGTCGAGCTGCTCGACTGCCTCGAGCGATTGCGGGGGCTGCGCGAGGCGGAGCTCGATCACCTCCTCGGCGTGCGAGAGCGCGAGCAGCTCCGCGAGGGTCCCCAGCGCCACGACCCGGCCCTCGTCCATGATCGCGATCCGATCGCAGAGGTCCTCCGCTTCCTCGAGGTAGTGCGTCGTGTAGATGATCGTCATGCCCTGAGCGCGCAGCTCGCGGACGGCATCGAAGATGTGCACCCGGGACTGCGGGTCGACCCCGACCGACGGCTCGTCGAGCAACAGCACACGGGGGCGGTTGACGAGAGCACAGCCGAGGTTGAGGCGCCGCCGCATCCCGCCCGAAAACGTGGCCACGACATCGTCCTGGCGTGCCGTCAAGGCGACGAGCTCAAGAGCTTCGGCCACGCGATGCCGCCGGGCTTCCCGCGGCACACCATAGAGCCTGGCGAAGAACATGAGATTCTCCCACGCCGTGAGCGTGGGGTACAGGGCTTCCTCCTGCGGCGCCACATTGAGCAAGCGACGGGCGGCGTGGACATTGCGCACGACATGCTGGCCGTGGATCCATACGTCCCCTGCGGTCGGCCGGATCCGGGTCGAGATCATCGAGATGGTTGTCGTCTTGCCCGCCCCGTTCGGGCCGAGCAGGCCAAAAATCTCCCGGTCCCCGATATCCAAGGAGATGCCCTGCACGACCTCCCGGCCTTCGAAGCTACGGCGGAGATCGCGAATGACCACGGCGGGCGGCATCGGTATCGAACCGCTCGCCTCACTGCCCGAGAACCAGGGTTCGGGCAAGCGCGAGGCACTCGCACCGCCTCACGCCACCAGGACGTTGGCCTCGCGGTAGAACAGCAGGATCAACGCGATCAGCAGCAGCGCGATGCTCGCCGCCGTGCCGGCCAGCCGTGCAGCCGGAGGGTCCAGGCGCAGCTCGAGCCAGCGGCCGCAGGCGAGCAGGACCGCGAGGGCCCCCATGGCCACATGGGTGATCTGGATCAGATAGTTGCTCTTGATCTCGAAGGCCGCATGGGCGTGGGTGAGGAGCAGGATGCCGCCGCTGGCGGCCAGAATGGGAAAGACGAGAGCCAGCCGGCCGGGCCGCCGCGCCGTGCGCGCCCGCCATTCGAACAGGCCGAGCCCGAGCGCCAGCAGCGCGGCCAGCCGGTGCTGGAAGCCTTCGGCATCGTCGGCGAATATCGGCGTGTCACCGTAGGGCCAGGTGCCGTCGCTCGCGCTCGAGCGCAGGAAGATGAACACGGCGAGCGCAACGAACCCGAGCGGCCAGTGGCGCGCGAGCCCACGCTGCGCGCCCTGGGATACCAGGGCGAGCAGACTCATGGGGAGGAGGAAGAGGCCCGCCACATTGTGGCTGAAGTTCGACCAAGAGTAGGCAACCGCGCTCCGTTCGCCGCCGACCACAGCGAGGGGATCCGAGGGGTTGGCGTACTTCTCCGCCAGGGTCGGGCTGCGTAGCGTCGGCTGTTTCGGCCGGAAGACTTCCACGATCTCGGCCAGCGTGGCGTGCTCCGACGGCGTGTCGACCGCTGGCGGTTGCGCCGAGAGCGCCGCCGCCACGAAGAGCAGGCCCACGAGCAGCATGGTCTCGGCCTCGACGAGGACGGGGGTCGTTTGCCCGACCGCCGTCGTGTCACCGCGCGTCGCCCGCCGTCCGGCCAGGAAATTCAGCCCCCCCAGGCCCAGGGCCGCGGCCATCAGCGCGACCTTGGTCAGGACCAGCGAGCCCGACGCACTGCCGATCAGCCCCTCCCACGACCCGAGATACGCAACGGCGAGCGGCACCCCAGGCAGCAGCAGGAGAGCGACGCCCGCAAGGGCGAGGGGCGAGAAGCGCGCGACGAGGCCGCTCCACTCTGCAGCCACCTCGGGCTCGCGGCGACGGAGCACGGCGAGCGCCCCGAGGTGCACCACCCCGCCGACCCACAGCGCTGCCCCGACCTGATGCGACACCGTGAGCGCCATCAGCCACTCGCGCTGTTCGAGACGGCCGGCCGCGTGCACCAGCCAGGCACCCGCGACGAGCAGCGCGGCGACGAGAGCTCCGAGCAGCATCCACCGACCTGACACGACCGGCCGTCGCCCGACCCACCATGCGGCGGCTGCAGTCGCGAAGGCGAGCAGGGTCCGCGCGGCAGCAGCACGAAACTGGTCCGTCACCACGAACCGCTCCAGCGCGTTGTCGCCGAGGTACTCCGCGAGGACCGCAAGCTTGAGAACGAGCTGCGTGGCCTGACACAGGCCCAGGCCGAGCGCAGCGAGTACCGTGACCGCGATGAAGCGACGCAGGCTCGGTTCCTCCGCCACACGTCGCCGACCTCGGAGGGTCACCAAGCCGAACGGAACGCTGGCTACCACCACCGCGAGGAGGAGCAGCAGCGTGCCGTCCAGGAGGCTCTCGGCGAAGTCGGCAAGCCGTGGCATCGCTCACTCCGGCTTCACGACAAAGCGGACCACACTCTCGGTCACGTGACCGTCCGCAGCGAGCACCTTGTAGCGCAGGGCGTAGCTGCCCGGCTCGAGTGCGGGCAGCGATACCTGCATCTCGGCCCGATCTCCCGTGGGCAGCACGTCTAGGGGGCGCCGGTGTCCGTGGGCGTCGACGAGCACCACCTGGCTCAGCGCGGGCTCGAGCGCGGAGTTGAAGCGGAGCGCCACCGTCGTCGGCGTCCCGGGGCGCACGGGAGCTCCCTCGAGGGAGGTGCGCACGAGGACAGCATGGGCAGCCCCTGGCACCGGCCAGCCCACCGCCACGGCCAGGACCACGGCCAGAGCTGCGAAGAAGGCACGCCCCATGCCCGGCGGTTATGCCTGGCTCGTCGACCGTGACAAGTCCCTCGCCGGCATGAGTGCCGGCCGGATCGCGCTTCGTGTAGAAGCAGGCGAGCCATGGGCCACTACGAGATCCTCGACGAGATCGCGATCGCGGATTGCGCTCTGCAGATCGAGGGCCGCGACCTCGCCGACGTGTTCGAGACCGCCGCCCGCGCGCTCGCCGAGCTCATGGCGGACCCGAGCACAGTGCAGGTGACCGTGCAGCGCTCCATCGTCCTCCAGGCCGAGACCCTCGATCTGCTGCTGCACGACTGGCTCAGCGAGATCATCTTCCACAAAGACCGGGACGCCGAAGTCTACCCACAGGCGACAGTCAGCATCAGCGGCGACGGTCCGTTCCACCTCGCAGCCACGGTGGCGGGAGGGCGACTCGACCCGGCCCACGTCCAGCTGCGGGCGGACCCCAAGGCTGTGACGTTCTACCAACTCGGGGTCGAGCGGGCGCCGACCGGCTGGCGCGCGCGCGTCGTCATCGATATCTGACAGGACAGCGTCATGCAGGTCCTTCCCGTCGGCGACTGCGTGTGGGAGATCCCGACCACCGAGAAACCGGGGATGCTGGTGCCAGCACGCATCTACGCCTCCCCCGAGCTCCTCGGAGCTATGGACGCCGGGGTCTTCGAACAGGTGACGAACGTCGCCTGCCTGCCTGGCATCGTGCGCGCCGCCCTCTGCATGCCCGACGGGCACTGGGGCTACGGCTTCCCGATCGGCGGTGTCGCCGCGTTTCGAGCCGACACGGGAGTCATCTCGCCCGGGGGCATCGGCTTCGACATCAACTGCGGCATGCGCCTGCTGCGGACCTCGCTCACCGAGGACGAGGTACGGCCGAAACTCGGAGCCCTGGTCGATGCGCTGTTTCGAGCGGTTCCCGCGGGCGTGGGCGCGCGGGGCTTCGTCCGCCTGACGGAGGCGGCCTTCGCGGACGTGATGCGGCAGGGGGCCGGCTGGTGCGTGCGGCACGGCTACGGCTGGCCGGAGGATCTCGAGCGCACCGAAGGCCGCGGTTGTCTCCCAGGCGCGGATCCGGCGTGCGTGAGCGAGCGGGCGATCGAGCGCGGGCGCCAGCAGCTGGGGACCCTCGGCTCGGGCAACCACTACCTGGAGATCCAGGTGGTCCGCCCCGGTGGCATCCACGACGAGGCCCTCGCGCGCGCCCTCGGCATCGAGGGGCCCGGGCAGGTTTTGATCATGCTCCACTGCGGCTCGCGGGGCTTCGGGCACCAGATCGGCACCGATTACCTGCGCGCCTTCGTGGTCGCCATGCGCCAGTACCAGATTACGGTTCGAGACCGCGAGCTGGCCTGTGCCCCCTTCCGGTCGCCCGAGGGCCAACGGTACTTCGCCGCGATGACGGCCGCCGCGAACACGGCCTTCGCCAACCGCCAGGTCATCACCCACCGTGTCCGCGAAGTCCTGGCCGAGGTGTTCGGCCGCGACCCGCACGCGCTCGGGCTTTCGGTGGTCTACGATGTCTGCCACAACACCGCCAAGCTCGAGCGGCATCGCATCGACGGCGAGGAGCGCGAGCTGCTCGTACACCGCAAGGGGGCCACGCGCGCCTTCGGCCCCGGGAGTGGGGATCTCCCGGCCGTCTACCGCGACATCGGGCAGCCCGTGATCATCGGGGGCTCGATGGAAACGGGCTCGGCAGTGCTCGTGGGCACGCAGCGCGCGATGGAGGAGACCTTCGGGTCGACGGCTCACGGGGCGGGACGGACGATGTCGCGGCACGAGGCCAAGCGACGCATCGGCGGACGGAAGCTGCTGGCCGAGCTCGAGGCGCGCGGCATCGTCGTGCGTGCGGCCTCGATTGCCGGCGTGGCCGAGGAAGCGGGGATCGCTTACAAGGACGTCCGGGCGGTCGTGGACGTCCTCCACCGCGTCGGCATCTCGCGCAAGGTCGCGTCGCTGACGCCCATCGGCAACATCAAGGGCTGACGTCCTCGCTTCCCTGGAGCGCGGATCCTCGGCTACAACTGCAGACTCAGTTCCCCGCAGGAGGATCTCCCGTGCCCACCCCCCTTCCATCCATCGACGCGCCCTTGCTGCTCGGCGCGCAGATCGAGGCTCGCGCCGCGCATCCCGAGGTCGCGGACCGCATCTTTCTCGTCCAGCACGACCGGCAGTGGACGTATCGCGAGTATCGCGACCAGTGCGTTCGACTCGCGCACTTCCTCCGCCGCCGCCTGGGAACGATCGACGAGCAGCACCCCCCGCACGTCGCCATGCTCCTCGAGAACCATCTCGAGCTCCTCGCCCTCTACGGTGGCTGCGCCTACATCGGGGCCACCCTGTTCGGCGTCAATACCGGGCTCCGCGGCGAGGTGCTCTCCGGCGTGATCAACCAGTCTCGCGCCCGTGTGCTCGTCGTCGATCAACGCCTGTGGCCGGAAGTCGAACGCGTTCGCGGGGCCCTGCGGACGGTTCCGCCGGAAAACATCCTCGTCGTCCCGACCGGAGGGCCGGCAGCCGACGCGCCGAACCTGAGCGAGGCCCTGCTTCGCGAGGTAGGGCCGGTGGAGCGCTCCCTCGATGCCCCCGGCATCGACGTCGATCCGACCCGCCCGCTCATTGTCATCTACACCTCGGGCACCACCGGCCTCCCCAAGGGAATCCAGAATAACCATTTCAAGATGCTGGCCATCGGCATGGCGGTCGCGGGGAATCTCGGCCTCGGCCCCGACGACACGGGCTACGCCTGCATGCCGCTCTTCCACTCGAACGCACTCTACCTCGGATTCCATCCTGCCTTGCATGTGACGGGCCGTCTGGCCCTGCGCGAGCGCTTCAGCGCGTCCCAATTCGTCGCCGATGTCTTTCGCCATGGCGTCACGTTCTGGAACTACGTCGGCGAACCGGTCCATTACGTCCTCACCCACCTCGAAAAACAGTACGGGGGTGACGAAGAACGCATTCTCGCGGAGGTCGCGCGACATCCTCGAAACCGGTTGCGCTATGCCCTCGGCAACGGCGCCGCCGCCCCGGACATCGAGCGCTTCGAGCGCTGGTTCGCGCTCGAGGACATGTTCGAGCTGTACGGCTCGACAGAAGCCGCCATCAGCACGTTCCGGCGCAAGGGCGACCCTCGCGGCTCGGTCGGCGAGATCACCGATCCGGCGGTGCAGATCCTGAACGAGCGCGGCGAGCCGTGTCCGCCGGCGCAGCTCGGCCCCGATGGCAAGATTCTGAACTATGCGGAGGCCGTCGGCGAGATCTGCAGAGTGGCGGGCGATACGGCGCTGTTCCAGGGCTACTTCGACAACCCGGAGGCGAACGCCCAGAAGTACCGCGATGGGGTGTATCATTCGGGCGACCTGGGCCACGTCGTGGAGCGCGACGGCAAGCGCTACCTCTTCTTCGACGGTCGCACCGATGACTGGATCCGCAAAGATGGCGAGAACTTCTCGGCCCTCCAGGTCGCGCGCCTGGTGCAGGAGCATCCCGATGTCGTGCTCGCCGCTGCCTACGGAGCGCCATGCGCGGTGTCGGACGAGCTGGTCATGGTCGCGCTCAAGCTGCGGCCGGGCGCCACCTTCGATCCCCAGGGCTTCTTCGCGTTCTGCGAGCGCCAGGTCGTCGAGGGAGGCATGGATCGCAAGTGGTTCCCCGACTTCGTCCGCCTCGTCGACGAATTCGAGTACACGAAGACCGAGAAGATCCTGGTCCGACACCTCAAGCAGGTCCACTTCGACCGCCGCCGGCTCCCCGACGCGCCGATCTACTGGCGCCGCCGAGGCGATACGACCTTCCACCCCTTCACGCGTGCCGACTTCGATGCGCTGCGGGAGGAGTTCGCCAAGGCCGAGCGCGTCCACCTCCTCGATCGCTAGGGCGAGGGGTGTTCGTACCTCGGAGGTGGGGGGCGGGTCTCGTCGTTGCAGCGACCCTGCAACTCAGCCTAGCCGCCGGAGCCCCAGCACCGCCCGGCGGGAGCTGCGCATCGTATGCGGCGGCGCGCCCCGTCGGCCGCACCCCTCCCGCGCTGAAGGAGCTCTCCGGGCTGGCCGCGAGCCACCGGCACCCGGGTATCTTCTGGGCACACAACGATTCGGGGAATGCGCTCGAGCTGTTCGCCCTGCGCGCCGACGGCACGGTCGTGGCGGTCTTTCCACTCCGGGGCGCCACGGCGACGGATCCGGAGGACATCGCGGTCGGCCCGTGCGCACGCGACACGCCGCGCACCTGCGTGTACCTGGGCGACATCGGCGACAACCAGGCACGCCGGGGCACGGTGGCGATCTTGAGCGTGCCCGAGCCAGCCACCCTGCGCCCGACTCCCCTCGCGGCCACCGTACGGCCCTTCCGCTACCCGGACGGGCCGCACAACGCCGAGGCGCTCGTGGTCGAGCCGCAAACGGCTCGCCTCTTCGTGATCACGAAGAGCCTGAGTGGCCTCGGCGATGTCCGCCGGATCGACGGCCTCGGCCCCGGACGCGTCGGCCGGGCCGTCTCCGTCGGGAGCTTGCGCCTCGAGGGAGACTTCGACGCGCTCGTCACCGCTGCGGACGTCCACCCGGACGCCGGCCGCCTGCTCGTCCGGACCTATGGACGGGTGTGGGAATTCCGGCATCCGGGAGCGCGCTCCGTCGAGGCCCTGGTCGGCGTCGCCCCTGTCGAGGTCGCGGGGGCCGTGCAGCCACAGGGCGAGGCGATCGCCTACCGAGCCGACGGCCGAGGGTATCTGCTCGGAAGCGAGCACGCGGGCAGCATCCTCTTTGCCGTCGACTGCCTCGAGACGTCGCCAGAAGCTACTCGCGCAGTGCCAGGCCCAACAGGGCCTCGAGGTCGCGGAGCGCCTGCTCCGGCGCCTCGACCTTGATCGTCGTCATCCCCAGTGCCCGCGCGGGCTTGAGATTCGCCCCGATGTCGTCGAGGAACACCGTCTCGCGGGGAGACACCGCGAGGCGCTGACAGGCGAGCTCGTAGATCCGGGGATCCGGTTTGCGGATGCCCACGGTGGCGGACTCGACGAACACGTCGAAGCGGGGGGCGAGCACCCGGGTCCCTTCGTCTTCGGCGATCCAGTTGTTCGTCAGCGCAGCCGTCTTGAGCCCCGCCGCCCGGATGCGCGCGATGGCCTCGAGCATGGCCGGGCGCGGCACGATCGCAGCCGTGACCCGGCGCATGAGCTCGCGGGCATCGATCCGGACGCCATGCGCCGCGCAATCCGCCTCGAATGCCGGGTAGAAGACCTCGAGCGTCAGCTCGCCCCGCTCGAGACGCGACCAGGCCCCGACGGCACCCCGCGCAGCGACGATCCGGTTGATCGCGCCGCCCGGGATCCCCCGCTCCTGCTCATAGGCGGCGATCGCGTGGAGCGGCGAGCCCACGACCACGCCCCCCAGATCGAAGATTACGGCACGAAACGGAATCGCCATGTCGCGCGAGGGGTTGTCGCCGAGCGGACGCGCCGAGGCAACGGCCGCCTCCCGACGGGGCTCACTCGCCGACCGGGCCAGCCTCCGCCAGGGCCTCGATTGCGGGGGCGCTGAGGCGGTGGGTCGTCCACTCCTCGAGGGGCTCGGCTCCGAGACTGCGATAAAACTCCCAGGCGGGCCTGTTCCAGTCGAGGACCGCCCACTCCATGCGCGCGTAGCCCCGCTCGACGGCCAGGGCTGCCAATCGCCGCAGCAGAGCCCGGCCGATCCCCCGCCGACGGTGAGTCTCGAGCACGAACAGGTCCTCGAGCCAGAGGCCGGGCCGGCCTCGCCACGTCGAGTAGCTCTGGAAAAACAGGGCAAAGCCACAGGGGACGCCGTCCTCTTCCGCGAGCAGGCACTCGAAGGGGGGCCGAGGGCAGGCTAGCTGTTCCCGCAGGGTGTCGGGGGTTACCTCGACAGCGTCCGGTGCGCGCTCGTAGTGCGCCAGGCCACAGATGAGGGCATGCACGGCTTCGGCATCGGGCGGCCCCGCGAAACGGATCCCAAGCGCCATGGCCCACATCCATGCACTGGCCTCCGGCGCCAGCAAGCCGCGGTGGATCTCAGGCCTTGAGCTCGGCCCAGAAGCAGTCGAGCCAGGGGACCAGGGAGCAGGCCCCCACGACGAGCGCGCAGATCGACATGGCGGCGAGCGCGATCCGCCCGGTGCCGGACGCCCAGATGAACACGAGCAGTGCGCACCCCACGCTCTTCGCCACGAGCAGCGCCGGGCCGAGCCCGAGGCGGTCGATGGCCACCCGCAGCAAGGGATTGCCCTCGCCCCACACGGCGAAGCCGACATAGGTGGCGAGGCCGTCGAAGATCTGTAGGAGGAGATTGAGGACCAGCAGGCCGTGGAACGCGAGGGTCGTTGCAGCGCGCGGTTCCATCGCAGGGCCGAGAAAGCAACCGGGATGCCCTCGAAGGCAGCCGTCCGGTCGGCCTCGAGCATCCCCCCCCGTGCCATCCCCGGCACCACTGTGTCAGCGCCGCCCAGCGGGCGGCCGCATGCCCTTTCAGCAGCAGGCACAGCGCGATAGGCTCCTAGGGCCATGGCCGACGTGTTGACCATCCGCGACGAGCGCTCGGGCGAGACCTACACCGTGCCGATCGAGGACGGCGCCGTGCGCGCCACGGACATCGGTCGGATCGGTGCCGCGCCGGGACGCCCGGGTCTGCTCTGCTACGATCCGGCCTACATCAATACCGCAGGCTGCAAGTCGAAAGTGACCTACATCGATGGCGACGCGGGCATCCTGCGGTACCGGGGGTATCCGATCGAGGAGCTGGCCGAGCGCAGCACCTACCTCGAGACCGCCTACCTCGTCGTCAAAGGCGAGCTCCCCACGGCCTCGCACCTCGCCATGTGGAAGCGCAACATCACCATGCACACCATGGTCCACGAGAATCTCAAGCGCTTCATGCAAGGCTTCCGCTACGACGCCCATCCCATGGGCATCGTCACCGCCACGGTGGCCGCGCTGTCGACCTTCTACCCCGAAGCCCGCGACGTCAAGGACGTCGAATCGCGGCGCGTACAGACCAGGCGTCTCATCGGCAAGATGCCTACGATCGCCGCCTTCGCCTACCGCCACAGTCGGGGATTGCCCTACGTCTACCCCGACAACGATCTGTCGTATACGGGAAACTTCCTCTCGATGCTGTTCCGCATGACGGAGCTGCAGTATCGGCCCAACCCCGTCCTGGAACGGGCTCTCGACGTGCTGTTCATCCTCCACGCCGATCACGAGCAGAACTGTTCGACGACCACGGCACGGATCGTGGGCAGCTCGCTGGCCGACCCCTACATGGTGGTCTCGGCGGCCTGCGCCGCGCTCTCGGGTCCTCGGCACGGGGGCGCGAACGAGGAAGTCGTCCGCATGCTGCACGAGATCGGCTCCGTGGAGCGGGTGCCAGCACTCATCGCCCAGGTGAAGGCAGGCGAGCGCCGGCTCATGGGCTTCGGGCACCGCGTCTACAAGAACTACGATCCCCGCGCGAAGATCATCAAGCGTATCGCCCACGAGGTCTTCGAGGTCACGGGGCGGAGCCCCCTCATCGACATCGCCCTCGAGCTGGAGCGGATCGCGCTCGAGGACGAGTACTTCATCGCGCGCAAGCTCTACCCGAACGTCGATTTCTATTCGGGCATCATCTACGAAGCGATGGGGTTCCCGCGCGAGATGTTCCCGGTCCTCTTCGCCATTCCCCGGACCTCGGGCTGGTTGGCGCAGTGGGCCGAGATGCTCGGAGACGACGAGCAGAAGATCGCACGGCCTCGCCAGATCTACACGGGCTACGACAAGCGCTCCTACGTCCCCCTCGAGCAACGTCAGGACGGAGGCGCCCTCGAGACGGCGATCAGCGGCCCGCTCTGATCGGGCCCATGGCGGTGCTCGAGGGGGCGCTCGTCGCCCTGGCCGACCTTGTCTGGGGTCCGCCGCTGCTGCTGCTCCTGGTCGGCACGCATCTCTACCTCACGATCCGGACCCGCGGCGTCCAGCGCTACCTTCTGCGCGGCCTCCGCTGGTCGGTGGCCCGGAATGACGACGGCATCGGCGACGTGAGCCAGTTCGGCGCGCTGGCCACGGCGCTCGCCGCTACGATCGGCACGGGCAACATCGTCGGCGTGTCCACGGCCGTCGCCGCGGGAGGACCGGGCGCCATCCTGTGGATGTGGCTCACGGGCGTCCTCGGTATCGCCACCAAGTACGCCGAGGCGGTGCTCGCCGTCCGCTACCGCGTGCGGACCCCGCTGGGCACGATGGCTGGAGGGCCCATGTACGTCCTTGAGCGCGGGCTCGGCATGCGGGGAAGCGCCGTGGCCTTCGCGGTCTTCACGGCGGTGGCCGCCTTCGGCATCGGGAACACGGTACAGGCCAATGCCATCGCCTCCCTGGCCCACGAGGCGTTCCAGGTCCCACCCTGGCTGACGGGCATGGTTCTCGCCGGTGCGACCGGGGCGGTGCTGCTCGGGGGCGTCACCGCCATCGCGAAGGTCTGTACCATCCTCGTCCCGCTCATGGCGATCTGGTACGTCGGCGGCTGCCTGCTCCTGCTCCTCCACCACGCCACCGCGATTCCAGGCGCGATCGGCCTGATCGTGGAGAGCGCGTGCACGGGACACGCGGCGATCGGGGGGTTCGCAGGCGCGAGCGTAAGGGACGCCGTGCGCTACGGCGTCGCTCGCGGTCTCTTCTCGAACGAGTCGGGGCTCGGCAGCGCACCCATCGTCGCCGCGGCCGCCCGGACCCCTGATGCGGTCCGTCAGGGGCTCATCGCCTCGACGGCCACCTTCTGGGACACCGTGGTGTTGTGTCTGCTCACGGGGCTGGTGGTGGTGGTAAGCGGCCACTGGCGCGACGGCCTGGGCGGTGCGGCGCTCATCCGCGCAGCGTTCGGCGATCTTCCGCTGGCAGGGCCGCTCGCACTGACGGTCGCGCTCTTGACCTTCGTCTTCTCCACCATCCTCGGCTGGGCGTACTACGGCGAACGGGCCGTGGAATATCTGGCCGGCCCCCGCGCTGTGCGACCATACCGACTGGCCTGGGTGATCGCGGTGATCCTGGGCGCCATGCTGTCGCTTCCGGCCGTGTGGGCTTTCGCCGATGTGGCCAACGGCCTCATGGCGATTCCCAACCTCGTTGCGCTCCTGCTTCTCGGGCATGTCGTCGAGGACGAAACCCGCCGACACCTGCACCGCGGATCGCGCTAGTCGGCAAGCCCGACACAGCCGTCAAGTTCCCGCGGACGCGACGAACCACGTGCCAGATTCCCGAAGCCGCACCAGCGAGCGAGCTGGAAATGCCGTCAGGCTCCTCCCGCCGCACGGACGCGGCTCGGCACGCCCGATGCACCGGCGAAACGCATCATGGCCGCGCACAAGACCGAGATGCGGCCCGCGAGCCTCTCCGGACTGCACGCGGAGCTCGCCAGCGCGCTCCGGCGCCGTCGGGTGATGTTGTTGTCGCTCGCGGCCGAAAGCGAGCACGAGCTCGTGAACCTCGCCGGCGCCGTGGGAGGGGAGGAGCGTCTCGCCGTGCTCTATGCGCGGCTCGACGAGCGGGCGCAGCGGGAAATCGCGGCCATCGACCACGCCCTCGAGCGCATCGCCGCCGGAACCTACGGGCAGTGCGAGACCTGCGGGCAGACGATCGAGATTCCGCGGCTGCTCGCGATTCCGACGGCGCAGTCGTGCGCGAGCTGCGCCGCGGTTCGGGCGCGCCCTGGTGACGAGCCCACGTGCGAGCTGCCGGCGCCGTCCGTCCCGCGGCCTCCCCGCGCAGGCGCCGCACCGCGGCATCGCCCGGGCTCACGCGTGTGACCGCCTGGCCCCTGACAGGGGGACCCGCAGGCTTCAGACCTGGACCGTGCGGCCCAGCTTGTCGCCGAGCAAGGCCTCGAGACGGCGCCAGATCTCGTGGCCATCTCGGTCGTCTCGCCACGTTTCGGCCCCAGGATCCCAGCGGTAATGCCAGGCCCGCGCTCCGGCAGCGAGCCAGAGCTGCTGGTTCCCGCTCTGGCGGTTGAGCACCCAGCGGGTCCCGTCCTCGAACGCGATCGTCACCAGGCCATCGGCGGCCGTGGACTCGACCTCCTCGAGCGCCTCGAGTGCACGGACGACCCGCTCGAGGGCCTCGTCGATGCGGCGGTGATACTCGGCAACGTCCATGCCCTTGGCTCTAGCGCCTCCGGCGTCGCCAGGCCACCGTCCCCGATCCGCTTGCCCCAGCCCGCCGCGCACGAGAGAACCAGCGCATGATCGAGTGGAGCGAGCAGCACATTCTCGTCCGGGACATGATGCGGCGGTTCATCGCCAGCGAGATCGAGCCCAATCTCGAGGCGCTCGAACATGGCGACATGCCCCCCTACGACATCCTGCGGCGTCTGATGCGCACCTTTGGGCTGGACGAGGCGGCCCGACAGCGGTTCGCCCGGCAGATCGCGCGCGAGAAAGCCGCGGCAGCTGGCGAGGCGCCGGCCGCCCGGGAGTCTCGCAACGGCGACGGCACCGATCCTGGTCTCCAGCTCGTCCCCATCATCGAGCTGTGCCGCTGGTGTCCGGGCATGGTGACGGCCCTGGGCGTCAGTGTCGGCCTGACGGCACAAGCGATCCTGTCGAAGGGAACGATCGCCCAGAAGGAACGCTGGGCGCTCGACCTGCTGACGCTGGAGAAGATCGGCTCGTGGGCGATCACCGAGCCAGGCTCCGGCTCGGATGCCTTCGGCGGCATGCAGTCCAGCGCCCGCCGCGACGGCGACGGCTACGTGCTGAACGGGTCGAAGACCTTCATCACCAACGGCCCCTACGCCGACACCATCGTCTTCATCTGCAAGCTCGACGACGGCCGCACCCCACCCCGCGAGCGCAAGATCCTCAGCTTCGTGCTCGAGCGCGGCATGCCCGGCCTGGTCCAGTCCAGGCCGCTGCGCAAGATGGGGATGCACTCCTCGCCGACTGGCGAGCTGTTTCTCGAGGATGTGCGCGTCGGTCGCGAGCATCTGCTCGGCGAGACCGAGGACGTACCCGCCCGCTCGGGCGCGAAGGCGACCTTCTCCATGGAGCGCAGCGGCGTCGCCGCCATGGCGCTCGGCATCGTCGAGGAGTGCCTGCGGCTCTGCGTCGATTACGCCCGGACCCGGGTCCAGTTCGGCAAGCCCATCGGCGAGTTTCAGCTGATCCAGCTCAAGCTCGCTACCATGGAAGTCGCGCGGATGAACCTGCAGAACATCGTGTTTCGCCAGATCGAGATGGCCTCCGCCGGCAAGGCGATGAGCTTTGCCGAGGCATCGGCCTGCAAGCTGTATGCGGCGCAGGCGGCCATGCAGGTCGCTCTCGAAGCCGTGCAGCTCTTCGGCGGCAACGGCTACATGGCGGCATACCGCGTCGAGCAGCTGTGCCGGGACGCCAAGGTGCTGCAGATCTACGCCGGCACGGACGAGATCCAGGTGAGCCAGATCGCGCGCTCGCTGCTCGGGTATACCGAGTGAGCAGCCGCCGTCCGTCCCTTGACTGGACCGGGCGGGAACGGACCATCCTCGCCATGACGCTGCTCATCGCCATGATCCTCGCGGCTTTCGCCGCCTCGGCTGCGGAGGCCGCGCCGCCATTGAAGCCCGGAGACCCCTTTCCCAGCTGGTCGCTTCCAGCGCAGGACGGGAGCCGGGTCGACTCCGCGACGCTGCGCGGCCGAACTTACTTGCTGTGGTTCTATCCGAAGGCCATGACGCCCGGCTGCACGACCGAAGGACGGGGCCTGCGTGACCGCTGGGTCGACTTCCAGAAGCTGGGCGTCGAGATCTTCGGCGTGTCGTTCGACCCCCCGGCTGTGAACGAGGAATTCCGCAACCGAGAGCAGTTTCCGTTTCCGTTGCTCTCCGACTCGGACCGGAGCCTGGCCCTGGCCGTCGGGGCAGCGGAGTCGCCGACCGCGACCGTCCCGCGTCGGATCTCGTACCTGATCGGATCCGACGGCAAGGTCCGCCGTGTCTACGACGCGGTGGTGCCAGCGAGCCACGCTGGCGACGTGCTCGGCGATCTGGTCTCGCCCTGAGTCGCGTCGCGTATCCGGAGGGTTCAGTTCGGACCGAAAAGGCGAAGCCCTCGCCTCCGGGTGGCTGCCAGCCGCGCGAGGAACGCGTCTCGCGGCATGGCTCGGGCGCCCAGCCGGGCCATGTGGGGCGTCAGCACCTGAATGTCGAGCCAATCGAGGCCGCGCGCTGCCAGGTGCTCGACCAGGTGCAGCAGGGCGATCTTGGACGCATCGGGAGCACGATAGAACATGCTCTCGCCCGCGAAGGCCCCCCCGGCATCCACGCCGTAGATGCCGCCAACGAGGCGATCGTCGGCCCACGCCTCGACGCTGTGGGCGATGCCGAGCGCGTGCAGGCGCTCGTACGCCACGATGATCTCGGGAGTGATCCAGGTGCCGAGCTGGCCCGGTCGGGGGGTGCTCGCGCACGCCCGGATCACCGAGGAAAACGCGGCATCGATGGTCAGCCGGTAGCCGCAGCGCCGGCGCGCCCGGGCGAGGCTTCGCGGGATGTGCAGCTCGGCGAAGTCGAGCACGCCCCGTTCGGGTGGCGAGAACCAGAGCAGCGGCAACCCGGCCACGGGCCAGGGAAAGATACCCTGCGCGTACGCACATTGGAGCGTTTCCGGCTCGAGGTCGCCACCGATCGCGACGATTCCGTCGACGGTGGCTGAACGCGGGTCGGGGAAGCGGCGTACCGGCATTGTTCGGCTTCAACGCCCTCGACCGCAGCCGTGCGCTCTGGTACGCCCGACGGCATGCGCTTTCTGCACACGATGCTGCGCGTGGGCAACCTCGAGCGATCTCTCGACTTCTACTGCAACGTGCTCGGCATGCGGCTGCTGCGACGCAAGGACTACCCCGAAGGTCGCTTCACCCTGGCCTTCGTGGGGTACGGCGACGAGGCCGACCACACGGTGCTCGAGCTGACCCACAACTGGGATACCGACCACTACGACCTCGGCACAGCCTTCGGGCACATCGCGCTCGGGGTCGAGGATCTCTACGCTGCCTGCGAGCAGCTGCGCTCCCGTGGCGCGCGGATCGTCCGCGAGCCGGGCCCCATGAAGCACGGCGGCTCGCATATCGCCTTCATCGAGGATCCCGACGGGTACCGGATCGAGTTGATCCAGCTTCGAGGCCGGACCGATTGAGACCGTCTGGCGCGCCGGGCGCGTCATCCCCTCGCGCCTCCCGCGATCCGCACCGGCGCGAGGAGCTCCGGCCCATCGTTGCGAGGGGAGTTGACCCGGCGGGAGACCGGCCACGCCTCGAGCTCGTCCGCCGGGCAGGGCACGAGCAACGCACCGGGATTCGCGCATGCGGGGTCGAGCCATCGTTCGCGCGCTGCGGCATCGAGAATGACCGGCATCCGGTCGTGCAGGCGAGCGACGAGAGCGTTGGCCGCACAGGTCACGATGACACAGGTGTACAAGGGGGGACGCCGGGTTTCCGCCCCCGCTGCCGACGCGGGCGGTTGCCAGCGGTCCCAGAGACCGGCGAGCGCCATCGGCCGCCCGCTCCGGAGACGGACGAAGTAGGGCGTCTTCGTCGTCCCCGCATGCTGCCACTCGTAGAAGCCGTCCGCCACAACGAGACAGCGCTGCCGCCGGAATGCATGACGGAAGGCAGGCCGGATGGCCACGGTTTCCGCCCGGGCGTTGATCGCCCGCGGTGTCGCTCCCGGATCGCTGGCGAACGAGGGAACGAACCCCCAGCGCAGCCAGCCCATCCGGCGGGTGCCGTCTTCCGCGCGGATCACGGCGAGGACGTCGGTTCCGGGGCAGACGTTCCAGCTCGGTCTCAGGTCCGCCGGCGGCTCGGCACCGAACTCGGCCCGCAGCACCTCGGCCGGGCTCGATCGTACGATCCGTCCGCACATGCGGCACCTGTGCCTAGCCTCCCAGGACCCCGACAGCAACGGACGCGCTTCCCCCCTCTTCCGCACGGACTCGATTCGGTGCAGAGAGGGTCGAACACCACAACGGCTGGCCCCGCGTCACGGGGCGCCACAGGAGGACACGTCCGATGGCCGAGAGCGTCTACAAATTCATCGAGTTGGTCGGCACCAGCACCGAGTCCTGGGAGAAGGCTGCAGCTGCCGCGGTCAGCCGCGCCTCGCAGACGTTGCGCGATCTGCGCATCGCCGAGATCGTCGAGCTCGACATGGTGCTCGAGGACGGGAAGGTCAGCGCCTACCGGGCGAAGGTGAAGCTCAGCTTCAAGTACGAGGGCTAAGAGCGCTTTCGGCGAGACGCGGCGAGCAGGTCGCCCAGGGTCCCGAACTGTCCTGGGATACGAGCTTCAGCCATGCGGGCAGCAGCGTCCTTGCGGTCCGCCTGCTCTGCCGCCTCCGCCCCGTGCCGCGCCCCCTCGATCATCGACAGGGCGATCCTCCGCTTCGCGAGGTCCACGTCGAGCACTGTCACCTCGATCTCCTGTCCTTCCTGCACCACCTGCCGGGGATGCGACAGGCGACGGCCCGCCGCGAGCTGCGAGATGTGGACCAGCCCATCGACGCCGGGGGCGACGGTCACAAAGGCTCCGAAACTCTCGAGGCGGCGCACCCGTCCGCGGAGCGTCGCCCCGGGCGGGAAACGCGCAGCCACCTCCGTCCAGGGATCGGGCAGCAGCGCCCGCATCGATAACCCGATGCGCGCCTCGCCTGTCTTGGGGTCGTTCTCGCGCTTGACGACCTGGACAGTGACCTCCTGACCGGGTTCGAGCACCTGATCAGGCGTGACGCCATGCTCCCAGCCCAGCTCGCTGACGTGGAGGAGCCCCTCGACCCCACCTAGGTCGACGAAGGCACCGAAGTCTCGCAGCGTCGTGACCCGACCGCGGACGATGGCACCAACCTCCAGCCGCGCCAGCGTCTCCGCCCGCTGCTGCATCGCTTCCGCCTCGAGGAGGGCGCGACGGCCCAGCACCACGTTGCGTCCGCTCGCCTCGAGCCTGGTCACCTTGAAGCGCAGCCGCTGACCCAGGTACTGCTGCGGCTCGCCAGGCTGGACGTCGATCTGGGAGGAGGGGCAGAACGCGCGCAGCTGACCAACCTGCACCTCGAAGCCCCCCTTGCGCAGGCCGGTCACGAGTCCTTCCACGGGCAGCCCGAAGGCAAACGCGTCGGCGAGATCCTCGGCAGCAAGCCCACCTCGGCCGACCCGCCGACAGACGATGCTGCCTGACTGCTGGCCGTCGTCGACCACGATCACCTCGATCGAGTCTCCAGGGGCGACACCAGGCTGCTCGGCCGGCGTGTCGCAAAGCTCCCTCGTGGCGATGCTCGCCTCGCCCGTGGCCCCGATGTCGAGCAGCGTCATGACCGGACCCATCGTCACCACGCGCGCCACGACCCGGTCGCCGGCGCGCGGTCGCGACTGCTGCTCCCCGGTCGCCGTCTCGGCAGCCAGGAGCGCCGCGAAGCTCTCTTCCCCGTCGTTCGATGCCATCCGCTCGCGTTGCCCTGGGCAGCATGACGGGTCAACCCCGATGCCGTGTTGACGCCCCCACGGACGACCTCTAGGGCTGCAGCCATGCCGGCAGCGCCCCGCAGCTCGGGCAAGCGACGCCGCACGCGCGGGCCGACGCCTAGCGCCCCGCGGACGCGGACAGCGCGTCCAGCTATCACGCCAACGCTCGGATCGCGGCGTGCCACTGCCACGCGCCTAGCACTCGAGGTATCGGGCCTCGCCGCCGCCGGCATGGCCGTGACGACCGCCGGTCTCGGCCTGGCGACCGAACGTTTCGCGGGCAGCCACCTATGGACCAACGTGTTCCCGTTCGTCGCCATCGTTCTCCTGCTCGGCCTGGTCTACGGCGGTGCCCTGCGCGGCTGGCTGTGGTTGCGGCAGTGGCTCGTCGGCTGGGCGGGCTGGCTGCCCGCCGTGGTCGGCCTCGCCCTCGGCGTCCTCGCCCTATGGGCAGCGACCCGACCCGAATTCGGTCGACAGCTTGGCAACGTGCGACGCCTGACCGGTGGAGTGCCCGAGGCGCATCGGATCGCGCTCGCGCACCAGGTGTACGCTGCCTACCGCCGCACGGATCTTGACGCCATGACCCGTATGCTCGAACGGGCACGCGTCTTCGAGGCCACCGTCCGCGAAGCAGCCGGCGTCTTCGGGGTCGACTCCGAGGTCCTGATGGGCATCGCCGCCGCCGAGTCGTCCTTCCATCCCCGCGACAGCCGCGATGGGGGCCGGGGCCTCTTCCAGATCACGGCACCCCCACGGGAAGCCGTGGCGGAGGCGCGTGACCGCCTCGGCGTCGCGCAGCTCGATCCGCTCAACCAGCGTCACAACGCCTTCGTGGCTGCAGCGACGCTCCGCCGTTACCTCGCCCAGATGCGGGGCGATCCTTTTCTTGGCCTGCTCGCCTACAACATCGGCCCGCGCAACGGGGGACTCGAGAGCATCATGCGGCAGTACGGGGCGCGGGACTTCGTGACCATGCAGCCCTACCTGCAGCATCTTCCCCGGGATTATCCGATCCGGGTCCTCTCCGCCGCGCTGGCCTATCGAATCTGGCGCGCCGAGGGCCGCCTCCTCCGCTACGAGGAGGGCGAGAATGCCCGCCATATCCAACGGCTCGGCATCCCCCTACTCACCGCAGACGGGTAGGCCCACGGGCGTGGTGAAGTCGAGCTGCTCGAGCCCTGGTGGATCGGGGCAAGCCGCCAGCACCCGCTCGGTGGCAAGCAGGGTACCATCCACCGACCAGCGCGCCCGATACGGCAGCCACCATCGCCCCGTGCGCCGGAAATCATCCAGCTCGACCGTTACCTCTCCTCCCCCGAAGGGCGGGACAGCCAGCGGTCCAGAGGCGACGGTCACCAGCCCGCGACGGTCGAAGCCCAGCCGGTATCGTCCCCCGTCGGCGAAGCGGACCTCGACCCCCGACATGGCGCGGGTCGGGAGCGCATCGGGCGGCAACGGCACCACCGTCACATCGGGGGCGCGGAGCGCATCGAGACCGAGCACGGCCATGAAGCGTGCGTGCGAGCGGAGCGCGGCGGTCGGGCTTTCGTCGACGGCCACGGGATGGGTGCCGACGAAGGCCCGCACAAGACGGCCATCGAAGAGGTAATGGTCGGGCTCTCGTGTCGTCTCGATCGTCCACGCATAACGATCCGGCACGCGATAGACGGTCCGCCACCGCCACGTGCCGGGAAAGCCCTGCGCGACCTCGGCTTCCACGCGTCGCGCAAGAGCGGGAAGCGGCCCGCCCCGAGCAGCGATCGCGTGCTCGAGCGGAGAGCGCACAGCACAGCCGAGGCCGAGGACACATGCCACGAGCCCCAGTCGAAGTGGTGCCCCGGGTGCCTTGCGCCGCCTCGGCGCGGCAGGCCAGTCACCCATGACGACCTGCCGCAGCGCGCCGCGCGTGCGTGTCGCCGTGCTCACCGCAGCGACGCTGGCCATCGCGGCCTGCGCTGCCCTCGGTCGCCCGGGAAGCCACGGCCCCGGGCTCTCCCCCCTGCTACCCCTACCCGTCCGAGTCGCCACGGCATCCCGCGAAACGACGCTCGACGGAGGCGCCATCGTGGTGGAGTCGGTCGCCCCCCTCCACCCCCCTGGAGCCAGGCCCGCAGTCATCGGACCGCCCGCATTGCGGGATGCAGTCCTCGGGGCCGGCGCGGTTGCCGTCTGGTACACGATCGACTGGTCACGCTTCGGCATCGCAGCCGATCTGCAGGTAGCCGAGAACGCTGCGGCAGGCCAACCACCACTTCAGGCCGAGTCGCCGTCGATGCTCGGCGAGACCTTCTTCCACCGCGTCGCCATCGCTGCCGACGCGGTGCTGCCGCGCGTGCTCGACTGGATGGAAACACTGCCCGAGGTCGACCTCGAGCGCATCGCCCTTGTGGGCATGGGCCCGGAGGGTTTCGTGGCCCTGACAGCGACCGCGCATGACCACCGAGTGGCAGCCGTCGCGTCGTTGTTCGCCTGCGGCGATTTCGTGCGCTTCGTGCACGAATCCCCCTGCGGCGCCGCCGGCAGCCCCCTCGAACTCGATCCCGGGTACGCCGCCTGGCTGCACTCCCTCTCGCCGCTCGCCAACCCGATCCGCCTCCTCCCAGCGCCGATCCTGCTGGCGACCCGGCAGGATGATTCGCTGGTGCCTGCCTCGTGCGTCGAGGCGACCGCCCGACAGTTGCGGGCGCTCTACGAGGCCGCCGGGATCCCGGAGCGGATCGAGCACGTGCGGCTCGCCGCCGAGGACAACGGCCTCGAGGCGGCGATCGCCTGGTTGAAGCGCTGGATTCTCGCCGGCTAGGCTTCGCTCCGCCCATGAACGCTCCTGCCTGGCCTTACCGGATCGCGGCGCCAGCCGCCGCGGATCGCCAGAGCCGGCCGCCGCTCCTGGTCCTCCTGCACGGGATCGGCGCCGACGAGAACGATCTGTGGCCGTTGACCCCGTTGCTCGACGGCCGCTGCGCCGTCGTCAGCGTGCGCGCGCCGCACCCCTACGGTCCCGGTTGGGCCTGGTTTCACATCGATTGGCTCCCCGATGGGAGCGTCCGCCCGGACCGAGCCCAGGCCCAAGCGACACTCCTCGACCTCGAACGCTGGATGGCTGCTGCGCCGGAGCGCTTCGGCACCGACCCGGCGCGCTCCTATCTCCTCGGCTTCAGCCAGGGGGGCATGATGGCGCTGGGGCTTCTCCTCCGGGCTCCCGAGCTGCTGGCCGGCGTCGTCGCGCTGAGCAGCCGCGCCCCCGACGCCCTGTTCGAGGCCACCGCGCCGGCCGAGGCCATCGCTCGCGTCCCCCTCTTCGTCGCACACGGGGTCCATGACGACGTGCTGCCGGTGGCGAACGGGCGCAGGACCCGCGAGGTGTTCTCGCGGCTGTCCCGGGACCTCACGTATCGCGAGTTCCCAGTCGCCCACGCCATTGCGAACGACGAGATCGCCTGCGTCCGTGAGTGGCTGGCCGCCCGGCTCTAGAACATGCTCGTGGGATCGAGGCCGCCCTCCGGGCCGGGCCCCGTGCGCTCGCGTGCCGGGATCCACTTCCCGGTGATCATGTCCTTGTACCCCATGCCAGGTCCGACCATCGGGTAGACGTGCTCGTGGGGGTCGATCATGACCTCGAGGAAGGCCGGCCCGGAGAAGCTGACGAAGGCCTCGAGGGCGTCGCGCACGGCGCTGACTTCGGTGACCCGGCGGGCGAACTCGAAGCCGTCGGCCTCGGCCGCCTTGATGAAGTCCTTCTTGTGCAGCGTCTTGTCCGAGCCCGAGTAGCGATTCTCGAAGAACAGGTCCTGCCACTGGCGAACCATGCCGTCGCCGAGGTTGTTCAGCAGCAGCACCTTGACCGGGATGTCGTAGGTGGTGAGGGTCTCCAACTCGCCGAGGTTCATGCGGATCGAACCGTCCCCGTCGATGTCGATGACCAGCTTGCCGGGATTGGCGAGCTGCGCGCCGATGGCCGCCGGCAGCCCGAATCCCATGGTGCCCATGCTGCCCGAGGTGAGCCAGGTGCGCGGGTGTTTGAAGTCGAGGTACTGCGCCGCCCACATCTGGTGCTGTCCGACCCCGGTCGAGATGATCGCCTCGCCGCGGGTGATCTCGTTGAGCTGCTCGATGACGTACTCGGCCTGGATCAGCGCCGCCTCGCGGTTGTAGTTGAGGGCATGACGGCGTTTGAGCTCCTGAACGTGCTGGCGCCACGCGGCAAAGCTCTTCTTGAAGTTCGCCCCGTACTCGAGGAGCTGCTCGAGCCCGGGCTGGCAGTCGCACACATGAGCCCAGTCGACGTGCTTGACCTTGCCGATCTCGGACGAATCGATGTCGAGATGCGCGATCTTCGCACCCGGCGCGAACTCCTTCACCTTGCCTGCTACGCGGTCGTCGAAGCGGGAGCCGACCGCGATCAGGAAGTCGCAGTCCTCGACGGCGTAGTTGGCGTACGCCGTTCCGTGCATGCCGAGCATGCGCAACGACAGCTCGCTGGTCGTGTCGATGGCGCCGATCCCCATCAGGGTCGTCACCACCGGGATGCCGAAGCGCTGCGCGAACGCGCGCAGGGCGTAGGCCGCGTTGCCGTTGATGATCCCGCCGCCGGCGTAGATGAGCGGCCGCTCGGAGCGGCCGAGCAGCCGGAAGAACGCCTCGGCCTCCGCAGGCGAGATCGCCGCATTCTCGATGCGCTCGATCCGGTCCTTCCACCCGTGCAGCGGCAGCAGCCCACGACCGCGAAATGTCCCGACGTGGTTCTGCACGTCTTTGGGCACGTCGATGACCACCGGACCGGGTCGCCCCGCCCGGGCGATGTCGAATGCCGTCCGGACGGTCTCCTCGATGCGGCTCTCGTCGGTCAGGAGGAACACGTGCTTCGCGCAGGAGGCCATGATGTTGAAGACCGGGGCTTCCTGGAAGGCATCCGTCCCGATGGCGGCCCGGGGCACCTGGCCGCAGATGAGCACGACGGGCACCGAGTCGGCCTGACAGTCGCGAATCGGCGTGACGGAGTTGGTCGCGCCGGGGCCACTGGTCACCATGAACACGCCCACCCGGCCGCTCGACCGCGCATAGCCGGCGGCCATGAAGCCGGCGCCTTGTTCCGTGGCGGGAACGACGAGCCGCATTTCGCGCTGCGGGTGCTCGGCATTGTAGCGAAACACCGCATCGTAGGTGGGCAAGATGGCCCCGCCGCTGTAGCCGAAGATCGTGTCCACGCCCTCGTCGGCCAGCACCTGGACGATCATATCGGCCCCACTCATCTGCTGTCCGGCACGCGGGTGCGGCTCGGACGACGGGATTCGGGTACTGGCGACGGTACTCATGTTCGCTCCTCACACCGGGATATGTGCGTCCCGGTTGTCTGTTCATAGCGCATCCGGCCTCTGGTGGCGACGGCCTCGTGTCGCGGGCTCGTAACGAGCTCAGCCGTGCATCCGTGCCATGGCCGGGACCCGTGCCAGCACCTCCGCCTCGTGGCGCGCCAGCTCCTCGAGGCGTCGCCGCACCTCTGTGCGCGGCCCGACCCGCTCGGCCAGGCTGACATAGGTCCGGTAATGCCGGGCCTCGCTCCGCAGAAGCCCCCCGTAGAAGCATGCCAGCGCGGGGTCCGGGACGGCTTCGGCGAGGAGCCGCATGCGCTCGCAGCTCCGGGCCTCGATCAACGCCATGCACAGCAACGAATCCAACAAGCGGCGCGGCTCCTCCCGCCGCACCGCCGTCATCAGCCGTCCCGCGTACGGCGCGGGCACCCGATGGCCGAAGGGGATGCCGCGGGCCTGGATCTGCCCGAGCACCTCCTCGTAGTGGGCCAGCTCCTCGCGAGCCAGGCGGGTCAAGGCAAAGGCGAGCTCGAGCCGCTCGGGGTAGCGGAAGAGGAGAGCCAGTGCGCTCGAGGCGGCCTTCTTCTCGCAGTGGGCGTGATCCACGAGGATCTCGTCCAGGTCGTGGAGGGCACGGCGCACCCAGTCGGGATCGCTCGGTACGAGAAGCGCAAGCACGGGACCGACGACGGTGGCACGCGACGCGTTGGCTGTCGAGGGTGGGGGTTGTGCTCTTCCTTTCCTGCGGCGACCTCGCGTAGGGTCGTCCCATGAACCGCGCCGGTCTTGCCCCGATCCGACTGCTCCCCGCTGCTCTCCTCGCCCTTGCCCTGCCTGCGCCAGCGGCCACACCCGTCCTGCGCATCGAACCCGCCAGGCTCTCCCTCGCTGCCGAGGTGAGCGAGCGCTTCCTGTCGGTCGCGGTGGACATCGATCAGGTCGTCGGGGGAACGTTCTGGGATCCGGCGGGCGGACCGACGCAAGTCCAGGTCGAGCCCTACGACTTCGACCGCCTGCGGCTGCGCAATCTCGCCCGGCCGCTCGCCCCGGCCTGGCTTCGCCTCGGGGGGAGCGCCTCCGACCGGACCTGGTACGACCTCGCCGATCCGCCTCTTGGCACTCCACCGACCGGGTTCACGCTGCGCCTGACCCGGGCCCAGTGGGACGCGGCCAACGCCTTCGCCGCCGATCTGGGCTACACGGTCATCTTCACGGTGAATGCCGGGCCGGGTCCTCGGACGTCCACAGGGGAGTGGACAGACACGAACGCCGGGGCCCTGCTCGCCTACACGGCCGCCCGCGGGTATCCCCTCGGCGTCATCGAATTCGGCAACGAGCCGAATCTCTTCGCCGTCCGCGCGGGGCTGTCGAACTACGACGCCGCCGCCTACGCCCGGGACCTGGCACGCTTCGTCGGGCTCCGGGACGCGCTGATGCCCGGGGTGCGGGTCGGCGGCCCCGGCAACATCTTCACGCGCACGCTGCGCGACGACCTGCTCCCCGGCGTGGCCTTCGGCCCGCGCACTCACGAGATCATGCCGGTCGCCGGCGCGCTGCTCGACGTGGTCGAGTATCATTACTACGCCGCGGTCTCGACGCGGTGCCCACCGAGCGGGCCACGCGTCACCCCGGAGACAGCACTCGAGGCCGCGTATCTCGATGGCGTGTCCGAGCCGATCGGCGTCGTGACGGCTCTGCGCGACCAGTACGCGCCCGGCAAGCCGCTGTGGCTCACCGAGTCGGGAGGCCAGTCCTGCGGGGGGGAGCCTGGCGTCGGCGACCGCTTTCTCAACGCGTTCTGGTTCCTCAACACGCTCGGCATGGTGGCCCGGACCGGTCACGAGGTGTTCGTGCGTCAGACCCTCTCGGGAAGCACCTACGGGCTCCTCTCGGAGCCCGCTCTCGATCCGCAGCCTGACTACTGGGCCGCGCTCCTGTGGAGGACGCTGATGGGGCCGCGTGCCCTCGCCGTGCCTCCCCCGCGAGCCGCGGCCCTGCGCGTCCATGCGCACTGTACGCGCAACGGGGCGGCGGGAGACGTGACCCTGCTCGTGCTGAACACGGATGCGCGCCGTCCCCTCCGGGTGCGCGTTCGCCACCGCCGGAAGAAGCCGCCGCTGCGCGTCTACGTGGTCACGGCTCCCGAACCTAGCGGCAGCGGGGTTCAGCTCAATGGCGTCGCGCTCGCACCGGCAGCCGACGGGACACCGCCCCCCCTCGAGGCGCGTCGGCGCCGCGGTGACCTGCGCCTCCCTCCCCTGGCCTACGCGTTCGTGGTCGTTCCGGGAGCCGCCCCCGCGCTCTGCCCGCCAGCCTGAGCGCTCGCCGTCGCCGCCAGCGTCATCGCGGACTTGACCTGCGGGCCGGTCCACGGCTCGATGCAGCCGATGCGTGCGTCCCGCCGCGAGGCGACGGCCCTCAACGTCGACGTCCCGGTCGCGCGAGCAGGCGAATTCCAGCCGCTGCGGCTGGGGAACCGTCTGTCGCTCTGGCCCCCGGTCGTTCTCGCCCCCATGGCGGGCGTCACCAACTACCCCTTCCGCACGCTGTGCCGCGAGCAGGGCGCAGCGCTGTACGTCTCGGAGATGATCACCGCCCGGGGGTGGCTCGAGGGGAATCCACTCACCCGGCTGCTCGCCAGTGGAGGTCCGGAGGAGCGACCGCGATCGATCCAGCTCTACGGCACCGACCCCGCCGATCTCGGCGAGGCTGCGCGCCAGCTCGTCGACGACGGCGTCGAGCATATCGATCTCAACTTCGGCTGCCCTGTCCCGAAGATCACCCGAACGGGCGGAGGGAGCGCCATTCCGCTACGCCCGCGTCTGATGGCGCGGCTCGTCCGTGCCACGGTGGAGGGTGCCCGCGGCGTGCCGGTCACCGTCAAGGTGCGCAAAGGCATCGACGAGACCCTGCTCACCTTCCTCGACGCGGGCCACGTCGCCGAGAGCGAGGGAGCGGCTGCCATCGGCCTCCACGCACGCACCGCGGCGCAGCTCTACGCGGGCGCCGCCGACTGGGAGGCCATTGCAGCCCTCAAGGCGGCGGTCCGCATCCCCGTCCTGGGCAACGGCGATATCTGGGAGTGCTGGGACGCCCTGCGCATGATGCGCCTGACGGGCTGCGACGGCGTCATCGTCGGTCGTGGCTGTCTCCGTCGTCCCTGGCTCTTCGCCGAGCTGGCTGCGGTCTTCGCGGGACGCGAGCCTGCTCCGCAGCCGCGTCTCGGCGAGGTGGCGGCGCTCGTGCGCCGGCACGCGCGCCTCCTCGTCGAGTTCTTCGGCGAGACGAATGGGCTGCGGCAGATGCGCAAGTGGTGCAGCTGGTACCTGACGGGCTTTCGCCACTCGGCGCCAGCCCGGGCGGCGTTGTCGCGGCTCACGACCCTCGCGGAGCTCGATGCTGTTCTCGCACGGCTCGACCCCGAGGAGCCCTTCCCGCTCCACACCGTCCGTTCGAACCGCGTCAAGGATTCGCGGCCGCAGCGGCGCGTCGCCTTGCCCGACCGCTACCTCGAGCGGCGGGACGACGACACGCCGATCCGCGCACCGCGCGACCCCGAGGAACGCCGGACCTGGGAGCGTGCCCTCGACGGCGGCTGAGCGGGCCTTCGTCTCTCGTCGTCGTGGCCCGCTTGCGGCTCGACCCGCGCCCTCCCGGCCGCTGCGGGCGCAGCGGCACTGACCTCATGCTCTTCTCAGACCACGCAGCAGCTGTCCGAACGACAGGCCCCCGTCGCGATACAACGCCACGGCCGTCCGAAAGCGCCGCTCGCGCAACGCCATCCGCCAGACGAGGCGCGCCTGCCGATGGGTCATCAGGTCGATGGCTTTCGCTCGCTCCGCTTCCGACAAGGGACAGCTCTCGTCGCGCAATGCCTCGATGCCGATATGAAAATTCAGGAAATAATAGGCATCCGACTCGACGGCGACTCGAAACTCCTGCCCTGGATGTCTGCGCCACCAGATGAGACCGTCCGCCATCTTTACCACGGGATACCGTGCGCCCAATCGCAGCCACATTTCATAGTCCCCGGCGACGTGTCGAGCACGAAACCCGCCCAATGCCCGGAAGGCATCCGAGCGGATGATCGCAGCGCTTGGACCCGGGATGAAGAGCCCGCTGCCAAAAAAATGCTCACGATACGCTGACTCCGGCTCGACCTGTATCGGGTACGGGTGCTGTGCAGACGGCGGGCGGCACAGTCCCAGCGCCGCCTCCGGGAATCGCCTCATGGCGGCGAGCATGGCCTCGAGGCCGTGCGCGTACATGATGTCATCGGAATCCAGATACTTGAGGTATTCTCCTTGGGCGAGCGCAGCTGCCCGATTGCGATTCGAGAATTGCCCGAGTCTGGTCTCGTTACGGTATACTTTTACTCTCCTGTCCGACCGATATGCTTGAGCAATCTCGACAGTCCGATCCTGCGACGCATCATCGACAACGATGAGCTCGAAATTCTTCAGCGTTGAAGCCAGTACGCTTTCGATGGCCTCGGCGATAAACGCTTCACGATTGTAGGCAGTCACGAGTACACTGACGAGCGGTGGAGGCACGTGAGGGTCAATCTTAGAATGAGGGGATCGGACCGACAAGGAGAGCCTATCAATAGGTGTATAAACGAGGTCAGGCTGCGAGCCTCCGGTTGAGCTTCTTCTCTGCGTCTCCGGCCACACACTTGCCCCCTGGTAGACCCCCTTCCGCAGCGGCAGCGCATGCAGCTGGCGAAACGTCTCCTCCGCCGAAGGAGGACGACATGCGCAAGCGCCGATTCACGCGAGAGCAGAGCGTGGGCGTGCGCAAGGAGGCCGCGGCCGGGCGGCCGGTGGCAGCGCTGTGGCGAAAACACAGCATCAGCGCGCAGACACTGGACCGCTGGAAGGCCAAGGACGGCGGCCTCGACGTGAGCGAAGCGCGCCGCGTGAAGGCGCTCGAGGACGAGAAGCGGCGGCTGACGACGCGCGTCGCCGATCTCCCGCTGGACAACCCGCTGCGCAAAGCCGGCGTCCAGCGCACGGGGTGACGCCCAGGGCTCGCCGTCAGGTGGTGGGCTTCGGGCAAGCCGGGTGCGGCGTGAGCCCGCGACGCAGCGGCGCTGGTGGGGTGAGCGGCAGCGGCTGGGGCGCCCACCACAAGTGCAGCGTGCTCGGGTAACCGTGGCGGATGCTCTTCACAGGACCGTCCACCAGGGCGCCGCGAGCACCCGGCGCGTCAGAAAGAAGACCTCGTCGCCGCCGTAGAGCAGGAGCCCCCCGTCACTGCGGTCGGCGTATTCGTCGAGGAAGGTCTCGAGACCTTTGGCATCGGCGGGCAGCGCACGCGGGGCGGTCTTGACCTCGATGGGCAGGAGCCGGCGGTTGGTCTCGATCACGAAATCCACTTCGGCGCCGTCGGCGGTACGCCAGTAGAGCACCTCGGGCCTGGGTGTCGTAAGGTCCCGCCAGGCGATGAGGTCGAGCAGCACCAGATTCTCCAGATGCGCGCCGCGCGGCTGGGCTTCGCCGCTCAGATGGAGGGCGAGAGCCGTGTCGCACCAGTAGAGCTTGGGCGCTTTGATCAGCCGTTTGGTGCGGTTGATCGCGAAGGCCGGCAGGCGTATAGCGAGATAGCTCGCTTCAAGCACGTTCAGGAAGCGATGGACTTGGGGCTGGCTGAGGCCGACATCGCGGCCGAGCTCGGCCTGGTTGAGGAGCGAGCCCAGGCGCAGGCAGGCCGCCTGGGCCAGCCGCCGGAAGTCCGCCAGGTTCTCCACTGCGCGCAGCTCGGGTAGGTCGCGCTCGAGGTAGGTCTGCAGATACCCGTCGAACCAGAGCGCGCGTTCATGGGTGGCGGAAAGCCCGTGCGCAGGTACCGGGAAGCCACCCCGCCGCGCCGCCTCCCGCCAGTCGGTAGAAGCGGGCTTACGGCCCGCGAGCAGGTCGCGCCACTTGGTCGCGCGGACCGCGAGCATCTCGCTCCACAGCCCAGTACGGCCGGCGCCGGCAAGCTCGCCCACGGTCAGAGGCCAAAGCGTCACGTAGGCGGCGCGCCCGGCCAGCGTCTCGCCAATCCGCTGCAGCATGAGCAGATTCGCGGACCCGGTCAGCACGAAGCGACCGAGCCGGCGCGGTCGATCCTGATCCACGGCTCGCTTGACGGCGATGAGCAGATCTCGTGCGCGCTGCACTTCGTCGAGCACGAGCCGGGGAGCGCGGGACACCAGCGCCTCGGGATCGGCGCCAGCCTGGAGCCGGATGCCCAGATCATCGAGCGTGAGGTAAGGATAAGCCGCCAGTGCCGGGTGCGAGCGAACGAGCGTGGTCTTGCCAGTCTGGCGGGCGCCGAGCAGGACGACGACGGGCAGGACGCGCAGGGCAGCCTCGAGCGCGCGGGAAGCGGCGCGGGGAAGCACTGGCGAGGCAAGGCCCTCTTCCATGCAGGTATGATAATCATACTTTTGTGGTAACGTCCAGGCACTCCCGATCCCGCTGGTGAGGCCACCCGGGCTCTTCCGCCCGCGCACGCAGCTCGGCGCAGTCGTCGTCCGCGCTCGCCACCCCAACGTCCGGCTCGCGCTGGAAGTATCCGTTCGGCGGAGTGCGTGGCTGACTTCCGGCGGTGCGCGGCGCCCGCTGGACCGACAGTGGCCTGACCGCCGTAGCGTTCGCCGCGCGCGAGGGCGTGAATCCCCGCACGCTGGCGTACCGGAGCTGGCGACTGCGGACCGAAAGCCGGCGCTGCGTGCCAGCGCGACCCGCAACGCACTTCGTGGAGCTCGTCGCTGTCACCGTCCCGTCCTCCCGCACTGTCACGAAGACGGTCCGCCGGACGCACATCCAGATCACCGCTGCGAACCTTATCGCAGCTCAGGGAGACCGGCCTGCGCCCTCGAGGTGCAAAATCCGACACCAGGACCGTACTTTTGCAAAGCTGCGAGCGTCAAGTGGCGCCGGGTGGGCGCCGCCCGGCGCGGGGCCGGCCTGCCGGCGCCGAAGCGATCCTCAGGCCCGAGAAGCGATGGCGCCACGCGACCCAGAGCCCGAAGAGTACGAGCATGCACAGGAAATCCAGATTGAACTGGCCGGGCCAGCCCGTCGCGGCCCTGCCGCCGAACAAGACCGGCAGCAGGATCATCCCCTGCTTGGCCGCCACGCAAGCCGTCTCACGCTCAGCATCAGCGGCGGCGCGTAGCGCCGTCAGCGGCATGCTGTTGTTAGCTCGCGGTCCTCGATGCCCCATCCGTCATATGGCCCGGAGTACGGTTACGAACTCGGCCACGACCTGCACGGACTCCGCGTCGCGCTCGCTCAGAACGATCGGCGAGTACTCGGGGTTCCCCATCCCTCCGGCTCGACGGCTTCGCCACTCCCGAAGTAGCCGGCGGCTGCCTTGAGCGTGTAGAGAGGAAGCAGGGTCTTGAACGCCTCACCGTCGCGTTCGAACCACCATTCGAGCAACCGCCGGGTCACGACTGCGGTACCCGGGTAGCCCGCGTCGCGCCAGACGCGCACCTCGTCCCGGAGCTGGTTGACGAACTCGTTCAGCTCGGCGAACGAGGATGCGGAGAGGTCGTCGAAGAGCCCTGCCTCCTTGCCGACGATCCCGCCGATGCCGCCCTTCACGTCCTTGGCGGAGGCGAGGAAGCGCATCGACGGCCGGCGCCCCTCCACGCGCCTCGCGGAGGGCTCGTTACAGCGCGACTTCCGGCGGCTGTTCTTTCAGCGCACTCACGCGCAGCACCGAGAAGCCGAGGACGTTGCCGTCCTCGTCGACTTTCTCCATGACCTGGTCGCTCGCGGTCTCGCGGAAGTACCCCGGCTTCTGGTCGAAAATCACCTCCAGGTAATCCCCCTCGGGGTCGTACCAGACCTTCAGCTTTCGTTGGGCCATCGCTGCACTCCTCGCTTGATCCTGTCCGTGAGGTAGGCAGTGCGCACGAATGCGTCACCCTGCTTCGCCTTGACGATGACGCACAGGTACTTGTTGCCCACCCGGCTGCCGACGTCGAAGCGGGAGTCGAGGCGGGCCTCCGGGTCGGTAAAGAACTGCACCACGCGCTCGGGTTGAGAAGCACCTCCTCGATCGCCGCTTCCATTTCGGCCATCTCCGGGTGCTCCAGGATGTGCGCAAGCCGCTCGTCCGTGAGCCGGATCGGGAGACCTTGGAAATCGTAGAGGACCTTCATCGCTACCCCAGGTCCTGCACGACGACCGACTCGTTGCCGTACACGTCCACGACCTTCACGGCGATGCGCTTGTCGCGGCGAACCGTGCAAGCCATGGCGCGTGCCCGTCAACCCGCGGTGGCGAGCGTCACGGATAGCGGGTCCTGAACGTGCTTTGAAGCATCGAGGATCTCGAACCGCACGACACCGCCGTCGTAACCGAAATCGGCGATGAGGCCGGGTCGCACTTCGTCGCTTTCCTTGATGCGCTCGTCGCGCAGCGAGATGACCATCGTGTCTGTTTCACGGTCGTACTGGATCTTCATGACGTCCCTCCTACAAGATACTTCTCGAGCTTCGAGCTCTTGTAAACGGTCACAACCACCGTCTCCTCCGGCCGATCCTCGACCACGCAGAGCACCATCGGCTGGCGCAAGACGTCGTCCTCGTATTTCCGCACCAAGTTCTCCCTTCCACTGCGGCTCGTAAGCCGCCGGTCCGGAGCTGCGAGCGTGCGGGCGACCTCCGTGCGGTCGATCTCGCGATCGCGCAGGCTCGTCTCGGCGTGAGCGGTCCAGCGCACGGGCTTCATGTCAGGTCCCGCACGACGACCGACTCGTTGCCGTACACGTCCACGACCTTGACCGCGATGCGCTTGTAGCCGCGCACGGGGAAGGGCTCGGAGGTGAGCTTGAGCGTGAACTCGTCGGGGTCCACCTCGGCCCTGAGCGCAGCCTTGATGTTCGGCGTCTTCTTGGAAGTCGAAGAACATCTGGCAGTCCACGAAGCAGTCGCCGTCGTAGTCTTCGTCGAGGTACCAGGCCGAGACGTAGCCCGAGTCCGCCTGCTTGTACTCGGTGGTGCGGCGCTTGCGGTCGAAGAGCGCGCGCGTTGCTGAAAGTTAGAGCTATACGCGATGCCGTACGGCGGGTCGAGGTAGATCATCTGCACTTTGCCGCGCAGGTTCTCGTAGTGCAGCAGCGACTCCATCACGTGCAGCGAGTCGCCGCAGATGAGCTTGTTCTTCCAGCCCTCCTCGTGGGTGTAGAAGTGGATGGCCTTGCGCCAGCCGTTGTCCATGGGGAGCGTGACCACCTGCTCGTCGGCAGGCAGCAGCGGCGTGTGCCCGGTTTCGGGCGTGCGCGGCTCTTTGATGTCGTCGTAGGTGTAGCGGGTGACCTTCTTCCAGGTCTTCTTCCCGCCAGTCGTGGCCTTCTTGCGCTGCGCCATCAGCGGTTCCTCGCTCTGCGATTCGAGTCGAGATTCATCGTGTACCGGCACGCCGGGTAGTTCGAGCACCCCAGGAACGGCCCGAAGCGACCCGTGCGCTCGCGCAGCGTGCCGCCGCAGCCGGGCTCAGGGCAGGGTCTGCCGCGCGCGGCGCGAGCGCCACTTCCGGCATTTGGTCTTCCGCCTCCGCGCAAAGCGCGGCGGGCATCCACCTTGCCGCCGCACCCGCCATCCTCGCATTCGAACCAGATGCCGTGCCGTCCGTCGTTCCACACCGTCGGACCGCCACACGTTGGGCACTCCGGGTTCGCCCCCAGCTCGAACTCCGGCGCCTCCTCCTCGTGGCGGCCTGCCGGCGGACTCAGGAACCTGCCGAGCTGCTGGCACGCCGCCGCGCTCTCGAGCCGTAGCATGCTCTCCGAGGTATCGCGGTGCGAGAGGATGTTGAGCGAGCCGTGCCAGAGGATGCGACCGTCGAGGATGGCAACCTTCTCGTGCATTCGCGCGCGCAGGTCCACGACGACGCCGATCTGGCGCAGCCCCCGCACCAGCTCCGTCACCTCCTCGGTGCCGCCACCCCCGAACTCCTCGGCGGGCCGGGTAACGACGCGCACACGAACGCCGCGCGCGACCGCCACGCGCAAGGCGTCGGCCCAGCGGGCGCTGCCGGGGCCGGTCGCGAAGGGCGAGAGGATCAGGATCGACTCGCGGGCGCGGGCGAGGTCGCGCGCGAAGGCGGGGTAGAAGGTCCCCTCCGTGAAGGCGCCGGCCGCATTCTCCGGCAGGTCGAAGCCCGCGGGCAGCACGCGGTGGAGGCCGTCGATCCAGTCGCGCTCGGCGAGCGGGAGCAGCGTCTCGAGGTCGAGCGCCTCGCCGTGCGCCTCGAAGTGATCGACAAGGCGGCGCACGAAGCCGTCGCGCGGCGCTTTCTTGCGTAGGTACTCGAAGTTGCCGAGCAGCACGACATGGTGCCGGGCGCGGCTCGCCGCTACATTGAGGAGCCGCGCGCCGTCCTCCTCGAGCCGCGTCGCCCGGAGGAACCGTCCGAGCTTCGCTCCGAGCGAATCGGTCAGGTCGAGGAGCATCACCTGCTTCTCGTTTCCCTGGAAGCGATGGACCGTGGCGCCAATGCCCGCGGCGCGTGCACCGAGCCGATCGTCGAGCAGGGCCTGGATCAGCCGCGCCTGCGCGGCGTAGGGGGCGACGGCGCCCACGGCGTCGTTCGGCTCGCCCGCGGGTGGGAGAAAGCCCGTCTCGGCGAGGTGCAGGACGATGTTGCGCACGAGCAGGGCGTGGAAGAGGTTGTAGCGCGAGTAGGTCCCGGCGCGGAGGGCGGTCCAGGGGTGAAAGGGGGCCGTGTCCACGTAAAGCAGCGGTGCCGTGCCGAGGCGGAAACGGCCGGTGCGGCGTTTCACGCGCGGGCTGGTGCGGAGGGGGTGGTCGGAATAGAAGAGTTCGTTGATCAGCGCGCAGATCGGCTCGCGCATCCGATACTGCGTGCCGAGCGCCACGAGGTGCGGCGTCGGCTGGCGCCTCGCGAGGCGCGCCGGGATGCCCGCGATCTCGAAGACGTCGCGCTTGAGCCACTCGGCGGCCAGGTCCTCGTCCGACATCACGATGGGCGGGAGCTGGCGAAAGTCGCCCGCCACGGTGACTGACGCCGTCGCGAGACCGGCGGCGTAGTAGACAAGCGGCGGCATCAGCATCGAGGCCTCGTCGATCACGACCGCGTCGAACTGCCGCGCGGGCGCCTTCCCGAGGTAGGTGCGGTACACCGTCGTCGCGAGGATCCGGCAGCGGCGGAGTACCTCCTGCTCGAGCGCCGCGAGCTCCTGGTCAATGGCGGTGATGCGCTCGCGGATCTGCCGGAGCCGAGTGCGCAGCTTCGTGAGGCGGGATCGGATCTCGGCTTCCGGAGGGTGCCGCCGGGTCTCTGCGGCCAGGGTCTCCACCTCGCGCCGGAGTGTCGACAGCTCCGCGTCAAGCTTCGGGAGATCCGCCGCGAGCGCGCGTGCTGCTTCGGCGGAGGCCTGGGCCTGCCGCTCGGCGGCAGCCCGCTCGCGATCGAGCCGCTCGGGATCGAGCCTTGAGAAGAAGCGGCGGATGGCGCCCATCGTCCGCGCCCGCTCGAGGTCGGCGGCGAGCTTCGCGGCGCGGTCGCGGTGCTGGGCGGCTTCGCGCTCGCGCGCTTCGATGGCGGACTGCGCCTGGGTCCGCGCCTGCTCGCGGGCGGCAAGCGTCTCGAGCGCCGCGGCGAGGCGTTCGAGGTCGCGCAGGACCGCAAGGAGCGAGCGCTCCTCCTGTTCGAGCGACGCAGCCTCGTGGGACAGTGCTTCCTTCTCGCGTCGCAGCCGCTCCCCGAGCCGCGCCACGATCTCTTCCAGGATCACCTGCGGGCCGAAGCGCCGGCGCAGCTCCTCCTTGACCACCGGTCCCTGGCGGATCACGAGCCCCTGGTGGAAATCGGGCTCGCCCTTCAGGCGCTCGGCCACGCGCTCGAGCGCGGTGTCGACAGCGATGTTCGTGTTGGAGACCAGAAGCACCGAGCGGCCGGCGCGGTAGTGCGCCTCGACAATGCGTGCCAGCGTCGTGGTCTTGCCCGTACCGGGAGGCCCCCAGACGAAAACGGTGTCGCTGCCGAGCGAGCGGCGCAGGGCGGTTACCTGATCGGCATTCAGGGCGCCGTCGCCCGTCACGCCGGGGTCCGGCTCGGCGTCGGCCGTCTTCGGTGGGGCCTGCCCGATCGCGCGCTCGGCGGCCGGGCGGCAGAGCTGCGCCTCCCCGCTGCGGACCTTTTCCAGACGTTCCTTGAGCCGCTCGATCAGGAAGACATCGTTTGCGACCAGGCGAGCGGCCGCGACCTTCGGCCCGAGGTCCTGCTCGAGCGCAACGAGGAGCACGCCATCCCGGAAGGAGACGGTCGTGCCGGGAACATCCTCCTGGCCGGCGGTGACGCGGACCGGCGTGTCGTCGCGGAGGTTCAGATCCTCGGCCACCACGAAGCGGTAGAGCCACGCACCTTCGGCTTGGCCGACGCGCTCGCCACCGCGCAGCTCGACCTGGGCGCCGCCGCCCTTCTTGCGGATGGCGGCGGCCTCGAGGCCGAGCGCTTCGATCATCGGGACAAGCGCGTCGCTCACGAGGCCGCGGCCCCCCCCACCGTGCACATGCCGCGATAGTCGCACGCCCCGCACTTCTTCGGCGCCGGTGCGGGAGGCAGCGTCGCCGTCCGCAGGGCCTCGGCGGCGTCGCGAACCTTCGACTTCACGTCGGCGATGAAGTCGTCGTCCACCGAGCGCGGCTTGCGCTTGCGCTCGTCGAGCTCGTAGACCTCGACGTAGTCCGGCCGCCGGCCGGTCAGGTCCTGGTAGCCCGGCGCGTAGACGTGAAGCTGTGCCTCGGTGACTTCCTCGGCTTGGGTACGGTCGCTCGATTTCAGATCGACGATCGTCGTCTCGCCGGTGTCGATCCGGCGCACCAGGTCGATGCGGCCCACGACGCTCACGCCGTCGCCCAGGCTGATCTCGATTTGCTTCTCCGAGAACTCGATCTTGTCGAAGTCGGCGGTATTGTCGGCCAGATAGTCGCGCAGGACGCGCTCGGCCGTCTGCTCGAGCTGCTGGCGGAGCGCGGGGTAGGCGTAAGGCACATGCAGGTGCGTCTCGACCAGCCGCGGCACCTCGCCAGCGCCAGCGACGTCGCCGCGCAGCGCGCGGGCGTGCACCTCGGCCAGCGCGTCGTGGAGCGACTTGCCATAGCCGAGCGCCTCGTGGATCGGCGCGTTGAAGCCGTAGAGGATGCGCAGCTTGAACTGGTACGGGCACTCGAAGAAGTACTTGAGGTCCGAGAACGAGAAGACGACGTTCGCGACGCCGGCCCGCGGGCGCGGGGGGAGGCGCTTGCGTGCCGAGTAGTCGGGCGCACGCCGCTTGACGTGCTTAGAGACGAGGACGTCGTTCCAGAACTCGGAGGCCGTCGCGTAGCGGTTGTTCTTGCCGGCAATCGGCGCCCAGGTGAGATGCAGGAACTTCTGGCTGCGCGTCATGGCGACGTAGAAGAGCCGTCGCTCGTCCTCGATCGCCCCCTCGAAGCGCGCCTGCCCGCGGATGCCGGCCCGCGGTCGCAGGTGCCACACATTCCGTCCACCCGGTTTCTTCGCCGGGAACCGGTTCTTCAGCAGCGCCGGCACGAACACCACCGGCCACTGCATCCCCTTCGCCTGGTGGATGGTCATGATGCGCACGGCGTCGGGATTCGCGTACTGGTCGTCCTGCCAGCCCTCGGGGTAGGCATCCTCGGCCCGGTGCTGGAGGAAGTCGGCGAAGGAGCCGTACTTCTCGACGGGCTTCGACTGGAAGTGGATCGTCTCGAAGTCCGAGATGACCTGGCTGAACTTGCCGAGGTTGTAGAACACCACCTCGCCACGGCCGCCCGGGACGCGCTCCTCGCGGACGCCGACCTGCTCGAGAAAGTTGAGGAAGACGCGCTGGATCGAGTACTGCCCCCAGCGCTTCTGGTCGGGATCGGTCAACGCCGCCTTGGCCGCGGCGGCGCCCGCGATCGCCTGATCGAGCGCCGCCGGATCGAGACCCAGA
>Ga0209101_1000179_pt1 | contig 54548 bp, 39 predicted proteins | sample ConPoolayeCmetaG_FD_185481 | JGI IMG/M metagenome (GOLD analysis project Ga0209101, IMG submission 185481) | Hot spring microbial mat communities from California, USA to study Microbial Dark Matter (Phase II) - Cone Pool mat layer C metaG... ... | reverse complement strand
CGGGGAAAGTCCAGTTATTCGTCATCTGTGAGCGAGACTGGTCCCAGCGGCTGGAGACGATCCGGGAGTAGGGGCGGGGCTGGCCCCCGCCCTGCCGGGGCTGGCCCCCGCCCTGCCGGGGCTGGCTTTGGCGGTAGCGAAATGGAGCGGCCAATCTTTACCGTGACAGACCTGAAGCAATACGCCTACTGCCCGCGCATCCTCTTCTACACCTGCTGCCTGCCGCTACTCCGGCCGACGACGGGCAAGATGGAAGAGGGGCGGCTGGCCCACCAGGAGGCGCGGGAGCGGGAGCAGCGGCGGACGCTGCGGATCTATGGCCTGGAGGAGGCCCGACGTCATTTTGACGTCTCGGTGGCTTCGGAAGAACTGGGTCTGGGGGGACGGATAGACCTGGTGTTGGAGGTAGCACCGGCTTCATCCGAGATCGTGCGGGAGTGGATTCCGGTGGACTATAAGCAAACCGGGCGGCGGGCGGGCCCCCACCTGCGACAGCAACTGGCAGCCTATGGCCTGATGCTGGAGGAGACATGGGGTGGGGTGGTGCGGCGGGGCTTCATCTACTCCCTGCTCACCCGGCGGGTGGAAGAGATCCCGCTGACCCCGGCGTTGCGACGGGAGGTCCGGGAAACCGTAGCGGCGATGCGGGAGATGGTAGAGCGGGAGCGAATGCCGGACCCACCGGCATCCCGGCGACCCTGCGTCAACTGCGAATTCCGGCGCTTCTGCAACGACGTGGGATAAAAGCCGGGCAGGCGAATCACTCCCGCGGCGTCTCGTTACCATCCCAGTCGCAAATCGGCGGGGTTTTGGCGCAGAAAACGATTCTCGCCGGGCCTGGTCGCCCGGTGGGAACGCCGGCCCAACCAGGGCCGCCAGCCGGTGGACAAAATGGGGCTTTAGTGGTATAATAAGCCCGTACTTTAACAACCTGACGCGCGGTTGCAATCCCCTCGATCCGCTTGAGGATACTGAAAGTTAATGACGGCGGCGAGGTCTACGTGGAATATAACAGTTGCAATCCCCTCGATCCGCTTGAGGATACTGAAAGAGCTCACGCTGCAGCCGGGCCAGGACTGCTATATTGTTGCAATCCCCTCGATCCGCTTGAGGATACTGAAAGACGGCGCGACGAGGGCCTGGGCACGAGCCTGCGGGTCGTTGCAATCCCCTCGATCCGCTTGAGGATACTGAAAGCCTCCACCACCTGGCGAACGTCGGCCAGGTCCAGCGTGTTGCAATCCCCTCGATCCGCTTGAGGATACTGAAAGTTAGCCTGGTCGCCCGCATGGTCATCGTCCGTTTCGCGGTTGCAATCCCCTCGATCCGCTTGAGGATACTGAAAGTTGGCGTAGGAGCAGAGCTCCTCTAGCCTGCGGCGGTTGCAATCCCCTCGATCCGCTTGAGGATACTGAAAGGCTCCACGCCCTTTGTTGTCCCAGTCCTGGTACTCCCGGTTGCAATCCCCTCGATCCGCTTGAGGATACTGAAAGGGTATAGGCTCACGCAGATCAACCAGGGGCCTGATGTTGCAATCCCCTCGATCCGCTTGAGGATACTGAAAGCCGACGAGGGAGAGGAGGGCGACCAATGAACATTGTTGCAATCCCCTCGATCCGCTTGAGGATACTGAAAGTCAGGGCCGGCCGCAGCATGTCGTGCAGTAGCACCAAGTTGCAATCCCCTCGATCCGCTTGAGGATACTGAAAGGCCAGCCGCCCACAAACGCCACACCCCCCGATACCCGTTGCAATCCCCTCGATCCGCTTGAGGATACTGAAAGTTGACAAGATACTGAGCACCAAGATAAATAAGTCCCTTGTTGCAATCCCCTCGATCCGCTTGAGGATACTGAAAGAAGTTACTTCTGATGTAGCTTTTGTTACTGAGAACGACGTTGCAATCCCCTCGATCCGCTTGAGGATACTGAAAGAGGACAACCCGGAGAGCATCCTGGGCGACTACCTGGGTTGCAATCCCCTCGATCCGCTTGAGGATACTGAAAGGATCCCAGAGCAGCCATAATCCCCAGCCGGCCAGGGGTTGCAATCCCCTCGATCCGCTTGAGGATACTGAAAGGGGGTGGGCGAAGGCAATGCCTTCGCCCACCCTAATTTGCAATCCCCTCGATCCGCTTGAGGATACTGAAAGGGGATGGGCGAAGGCAATGCCTTCGCCCACCCTAATTTGCAATCCCCTCGATCCGCTTGAGGAAAGTTCGCTCACACCAGGCGTTTAAGAGGGCGGCAGTCCCACATTACGCCCCCTCCTCTTCCCCTACCCCTCCCCTTTCCCAAATTTGGGAGAGGGGGCTGGGGGATGGGGTGAGGGCCCGCCTCGGCCTTAATTCGGCCAGTTGGCACCACAAGATATGGCTCGCCTAAAGGCTCTACTCCAGATTTGTCCAAAGTGGAACGTCAGCCCGTGAAAATCGAGTTCGCCAACCGTATCTTCACATTCCCCATTCCGCATTCCCCATTCCTCCTTCCGCATTCCCCATTCCGCATTCCCCATTCCACCTTCCGCATTCCCCATTCCGCATTCCCCATTCCACCTTCCGCATTCCCCATTCCACCTTCCGCATTCCCCATTCCTCCTTCCGCTTGACAATCCTCCCCGCCTCCTGTATCATCTTCAATAGACTTGTTGCTCAATAAGAAAACGGACGCGGATGCACGCAGATTTTACTACCTACCCTCCCGCAGGTTTGGGCGCAATGACTAGACCAGACGCCGGTAGACGCGCCCAGATGACCGGCTGCATCGGTTGCCAGCCCCTTTCTAACCTGCGGGAGGGTTCAGGGCAGGCAGTTACCAGAAATCTGTCCTGGCTTATTCGGCAACAACTACAGTAACACCAGCCACCGTTACGGGCAACCAGTAACGAGCACCAGGAGACTCATATGCCCTTAGCACCCCGTTACCCGCTCCTCGCCCGGTCCCGGCCCTACTCGGCCCTGGCGACTGATTTCTATTCCCACACCATGGCCTGGGGATTCAAACTGCTGGAGACGCTGGACTTCGTCACCCGCCACGGCATCTCGGCCCGGGACATCTGGCGCACGCGCATTGTGCAGGCCTTGTTCTTCCGCCGCATCTTTTCTGATGGCGGCTATTGCCTGAACCTGGGGTTGCGAGCCGCGTTGGACGGCCTGCTGAACCTCCACCTGACGCGCGAGGAGGCTGACTGGCTGGCGGAACACCCGGCCTTCCGCGACGGCCCCCATGCCCCCCAGTTCCAGGCCCTCATTCGCGACTCGGCTGACAAGTTCCTGTTCCAGGGCGACATCTGGGCCATTGACGAGGGCGAACTGGTCTTCCCCCACGAGCCGCTGTTATTGGTGGTGGGCAACCCCTTCGAGGTGACCATCTGGGAGGCTGGCCTGTTGAACGCCTACAACACCGGCATCGCCTACGGCACCACAGCCCGTATGATCTGCGACCAGGCCCGACATCCCCACACCGGCGCGCGCCTCCCGGTCTCCGATTTCGCCCTGCGGCGGATGCTGTGCGGTCTGGACGGGGCCGCCCTGATCAGCGACTACCTGCTGGCCGGTGGGATGAGCGCCACCAGCCACACCGAAGTGGGTTTCCTGCACCGCCATGATCCCGCCGGCCCGGTCCGCGTGGTGGGCACCCAGGCTCACCTGTGGATCATGATCTTTGGCAGTGACGAGGACGGCTTTGAGGCCTATGCCACGGCCTATCCCCACGCCGCCGCGTTCCTGGGGGATACCACCGATTTCCTGCGCAACGGCGTCCCGGCCGCCATCGCCGAGATCAAACGGCTGCGCGAGCAGGGCTACCACCAGTTCATCCTGGTCCGTGACGACTCTGGCGACCTGGCCTACCACGTCAACAAAGCGGCGGCGATTTTCCGGGAGGCCGGGATCGAGAACGCCGGCTTTATCGTCTCCAACAACCTGGACGCTCACACGATTGCCAGCCTCATGCGCCAGACAGACCAGATCGCCGCCTTCGGCGTGGGCACCAACGCCGTCACCATCAAAAACTCGCCGGGCTGCGTCTACAAGACGGTGGCGACCATCACGCCAGACGGGGCCATAAACTCCGTCATCAAGCTCAGCGGCGAGCCGGACAAGACCACCATCCCCGGCCCCCAGCAGGTCTATCGCCTCTACAACGGCGACGGGATCATGCTGGCGGACCTGATCACCGAGCTGGGCGAGGCACTGCCGCCGACCGGCACGGTGCGCATGTATGGCCCCTTCTTCCGGCAGCACCGGACCCGGGTCGCCTACACGAGTTGCCGCCGGCTGCTACACAAGGTGGTGGAACAGGGGCAGCTCATCCGGCCGCTACCCTCACTGCTGGAGATACGCGAGACGAGCTGGGAGCGCTTTGAGCGGGAGCTGCACCCGGGGCATCGGCGACTGGAGAACCCGCACCGCTACCGGGTGGGGATGAGCCGCCGACTCTATGAACGTCGGGAGCGCATGATCGCCGCCGCTCTGGGCGAAGACGGCGACCTGGTGGAGGAATTGTAGAACCCGCGAGGACATAGTTGACTTGTAAGCCCCGCGCGTGGTAGAATAACGATGGCGGGGTCGGGGGTCACAGACCCCAGACGAGCAAGGGCACCCCAAATGCTCGCGGCGGGTGTGCCACCCGCCGCCGTGAGGTCGGGGGGCACAGACCCCCGACGAGCAAGGGCACCCCAAATGGCGGGTGTGCCACCCGCCGCCGTGAGGTCGGGGGGCACAGACCCCAGACGAGCAAGGGCACCCCAAATGCTCGCGGCGGGTGTGCCACCCGCCGCCGTGAGGTCGGGGGGCACAGACCCCCGACGAGCAAGGGAGTAGAGGCTTTAGCCGGTCATGCAAGACATGGCCCGCCTGAAGGCTCGACTCCCGTGGGGTCGGGGGTCACAGACCCCAGACGAGCAAGGAATAACGATGGCGGGGTCGGGGGTCACAGACCCCCGACGAGCAAGGGCACCCCAAATGCTCGCGGCGGGTGTGCCACCCGCCGCCGTGAGGTCGGGGGGCACAGACCCCCGGCGAGCAAGGGAGTAGAGGCTTTAGCCGGTCATGCAAGATATGGCCCGCCTGAAGCAAAGATTATAACGAGGAGGGTTACCCATGAATGTCTTTAATCGCGGCGTGATGATCCTGTTGACCCTGGTACTCCTGATCGCGGTCCCGGCCTGTCTGATCACTTTCCTGGTCTACCCCAGCGACACCTTCGCCTACGTCAGGGCCTGGATCACCTTCCTTCAGGAACGCTTTGACTGGAACACCTATGTGGTGACGATCATCCTGGGGATCGTGTTCGGGGTCTTGATCGAGCTATTCCTGCTTCTCCTTCTGATCGCCGAAATCGTGCCCCGACGCAAAAAGACCATCAAAGTCCAGATGACCGAGGGGGGTGAGGCGCGCCTGCACGTGGATTCCATCGTCCAGCGGCTGCGCTATGAGGTGGACCGGCTGCCAGAGATCACCAGGGTGCGCCCCCGGGTTGAGAGCAAGGGGGGCAAGGGCATTAACGTGACCCTGGATGTCGAGACCGCTCCCACCGTCAACATCCCCAACAAAACCGAGGAGCTGGTGGCCCTGGTCCGCGAGCAGGTGGAGAACCGCATGGGTATCCGGCTGAACAAGGTGAGCGTGAACATCACCCATTCGCCCTATGCGCCGGCCTCCCCCCCGCCCAAGGTGGTCTGAGAGAGTAACTGCCTGCCCTGAACCCTCCCACAGGAAAGGGGCTGGCAACCGATGCAGCCGGTCATCTGGGCGCGCCTACGGCGTCTGGTCTGGTCATTGCGCCCAAACCTGCGGGAGGGTAGGTAGTTACCTGAGGGAAAAGAAATGCGGAGGCGTTGGTCGCCTCCGCTGCTGTCTCACTTCCCCCAGTAAGCTGGCCCGGCTCTATTGTTGGGTGAAATAACCCTCCACCACGACCATCCGCTCCAGCACCTGCACCCGGGTGAACCGGATGCCGAATGCCGGGTCATTGATGGTGTCTTGGGCAGATTGGCCCAGGGAGTTCAGAATGTCTGACGGCATGGGCACCGGCCCCAGTTGGCCGCTTTCCATCGTCAGCCGCACCTGCTCACCCACCACCTGCACAGACACCACCACCATAAAACTGGCTTCCACCGGGTCAGTGAGCCGGCCAGTAACATAGACCTTGCCGTTGGCGAAGCAGACCTGTGGGGCGGTCACCGGGATGCGGGGCAGATCCGGATTTTGAGCCTGAAAGTCCGGCAGCGCCAAAGCCACCCAGGAGGTCAGCTCCTCATCGGTCACGGTTAACTGAAAGTTGGGCGTGCCCATAGTGCGGGCCTTGCTCTCCAGGCGCATGGCAGCCTCCCGGGAAACCGGGATCGTGCCACACGGCGAGGTGGGCGCGGCCGGGAACAGCCCGGCGCAGGGGCCACAGCAAGGCCCACACGCCAGCGCTGGTATCACCAGCAGGATCGTCAAAGCCAGCCAGCCCAGGATCAGGGAACGTGATCTGGTCATCAGGAAATACCCCCTTGTATGTGCTCAGATGGTCAACCAGCCCCGGTTGGACGGTCAGGGTCGCCAGACCAGCCGGCTACCGGCTATTATAGCATAGCCTGCCAGGTCAGCGCAAACGTCGCGGGAGCGTGCCGGGCCTTGCGGCGTGAAGATGGGCAAGTTACCCTGGAGCATAAAGTTCGGATAGGCACCCAGAGTTCGTGATGACCGATCTGGAACACCAGGCCAACCTGTTAGAAAGCCTGCTCTTCGTGGCCCCCGGGCCAACGGCGGTATCCCAACTCGCCCGGGTCCTGGAACTGACGGCCGGGGAGCTGGAAGAAGCACTGGCCCTCCTGGAACAGCGCTACGCGGGCCGGGGCTTGCGCCTGCAACGTCACCGCCACGCGGTGCAGTTGGTCACCGCGCCGGAGGCAGCCGTCTACGTGGAGCGCTTTCTGAACCTGGAAAGTGCCGGCCGACTGTCACTGGCCGCCCTGGAGACGCTGGCCATCGTGGCCTACCGCCAGCCGATCACCCGGGTCGAGATCGAAGCCATTCGCGGCGTGAACTGCGAGGGCGTGCTGCGCAACCTGGTGGCCCGGGGCCTGATCGCGGAGGTGGACCGCCTGGAAACGCCGGGACGACCCATTCGTTACGGGGTCACGCCGGAATTCTTGCAGTATTTCGGGTTGCGCGATACCCAGGACCTGCCGCCCTTGCCCCCCGATCTGGAGAGCGGAGAACCTGAAGCATGAACTTTGCCCCCTCGTGCCGCTGTCGCTGGCAGATCAACCCGCCGGCCCCACCAGAGTTTCGCCAGCAGTTCCCCCACCTGGCCCTGCCGGTGATCCAGGCCCTCTATAGTCGCGGGCTGACGGACCCGGCCCAGGTGAAAGCCTTCATCCACGACGATCCCCTCTCGCTGTTGAGCGACCCCTTTGAGCTACACGGGATGCACCAGGCGGTAGACCAGGTACGGCGGGCCTTGCGACACCGGCAGCCCATCGCCGTGTTCGGCGACTTTGATGCGGATGGCGTCACCGGCACAGCCCTTCTTACCCAGGTGTTGCGGGCCTTGGGCAGCCGGGTGATCCCATACATCCCCCATCGAATCAATGAGGGCTACGGTCTCAACATCAAGGCCCTGGACGACCTGGCCGCCAGGGGCGCGCGGCTGGTGATCACCGTGGACTGCGGGATCAGTTCCGTGGCCGAGGTCGAACACGCACGCCGCCGGGGTCTGCAAGTGGTCATCACCGACCATCACCACCTGCCGGCCCGGTGTCCACCGGCCCAGGCCATCGTGAACCCCAGGCAAGAGGACGAGCAGCGGCCCTGGACGAGCCTGGCCGGGGTGGGATTGGCCTTCAAGCTGGCCCAGGCCCTGCTGCGAGTGGAACGACGCCTGCCCCTGGCCCCCCAACCGGTCACCATCTCAGAGCATGATCTGTTGGACCTGGTGGCGTTGGGCACGGTGGCCGATTTGGTGCCCCTGACCGATGAGAACCGGGCTCTGGTGCGAGCCGGTCTGGCCGTGCTGAATCAGCGCCCCCGGCCGGGCCTGCGAGCACTCATCGCCCGGGCCGGCCTGCCGGCCGGCCAGATCAATGCCGGGCACATCGGCTTCCAGTTGGGGCCCCGGCTCAACGCTACCGGCCGCCTGGATGATGCCCGGGTGAGCCTGGCCCTGTTGCTATGCACCGATGAACAGCAGGCCGATACCCTGGCCGCCGAACTGGACCGCCGCAACCGGGAACGCCAGCAACTGACAGAGGTCGCCCAGGAACAGGCCCGCCAGGAGGTACTGGCCGCTGAGCAACTGCCATACCTGCTGTTCATCGCCGGCGCGAACTACCCGGCCGGTGTCGTGGGCCTGGTAGCCAGCCGCCTGATGGACGAGTTCTACCGGCCAACTGTGGTGGTAGAGGTGGGGCCGACTATGAGCCGGGGCTCGTGTCGCAGCATTGACGGCTTTCACATTGCCCAGGCCCTGGCCGCCTGTGACCAGTTATTGGAACGACACGGCGGGCATGCCGCCGCAGCCGGCTTTACCGCCCCTACCGCTAACCTGGAGGCCCTGCGCCAGCGCCTGCAAGACCTGGCCGCCCATGAGCTGGCCGAGAGGGAATTGATCCCCACCCTGTTCATTGACGGCGCGGTCCGGCTGGCAGATATGACCGGCCGCACCTACCAGCAGTTGCAGCAACTGGCCCCCTTTGGCTATGGCAACCGTACCCCCACCTTTGTCACCCATGGATTGACGATCCAGAACCGTCGGACGGTGGGCCAGGACGGTGCCCATCTCAAGCTCACCGTGACCGATGGCACCACCGCCTGGGACGCCATCGGCTTTCGGCTGGGGCATCGCCTGGCCGGCTTGCCGGACCGCGTGGACCTGGTCTATACCCTGGACGTCAACGAGTGGGCCGGGCAGGGCTTCCTCCAACTGGTGATCAAGGACCTGCGACCAGCAGAGAGCCAGCCGGGCGACGCGCCAACTTGACGCCCCTTTGCTCGCGGCGGGTTTGTAACCCGCCGCTTTGCTCCTCGGCGGTCTGCGACCGCCGAGACGGACCCGCTTTGAGGACGCGGGTCACAGACCCGCGTTGAGCAACGGGTCTTTGCTCCCCGGCGGTCTGCGACCGCCGAGACGGACCCGCTTTGAGGACGCGGGTCACAGACCCGCGTTGAGCGAGGGGTCTTTGCTCCCCGGCGGTCTGCGACCGCCGAGATGGACCCGCTTTGAGGACGCGGGTCACAGACCCGCGTTGAGCGAGGGGTCTTTGCTCCCCGGCGGTCTGCGACCGCCGAGACGGACCCGCTCTGAGGACGCGGGTCACAGACCCGCGTTGAGCGAGGGGTCTTTGCTCCTCGGCGGTCTGGGGCCGCCGAGACGCGAGGCACAGACCCGCCCGGAGCCACTTTTGTGGAGGTGTGGCATGGAAGCGATTAACTGGCCGGTGGCAGTGACCGCTGGCGTCCTGGCGATCCTGGGGGCGGTGATCCCGGCGGCCATCTACGTGGTGATCTTGTGGTGGCTGGACCGCTACGAAAAAGAGCCGTTCTGGTTCCTGGCCTTCGCCTTCCTGTGGGGGGCTATCCCGGCCAACGTCCTGGCGGCGTTGTTCAATACCCTGCTGGGCCTGCCGCTGGTCCTGCTGGACCCCGTGCTTGGGGAGCTGGGGACGGCCTCCATCATCGCCCCGGTCATCGAGGAGACGGCCAAAGGGCTGGCTCTGCTCCTCCTGGTGCTGCTCTTTCGCCACGAGTTCGACGATGTGCTGGATGGCATCATCTACGGCGCGCTGATCGGCTTTGGTTTTGCCATGACCGAGGACTTTGACTATTTCATGCGCGCCTTTGGCGAAGGGGGCTGGGAGCAGATGTTCCTGATCATCCTGCTGCGCCCGACGCTGTTCGGCATCGCTCACGCGGCGTATACCAGCGTCACCGGGGCTGGGGTGGGGTGGGCGCGCGTCGCCGGCCGCCACTGGCTATGGTTGCTGATCGTGCCTGGGGCCTGGTTCCTCGCCGTGAGCCTGCACGCCTTCAACAACGCGGTCACGATCCTGGGACTACCCGGCTGCTGCCTGGCCCTGGCCTCCAACTGGCTGACGGCGTTCGTGATCCTGGGCCTCATCATCGTTGCCCTGCTCTGGGAAGGTCGCTGGATACGCGAACAACTGGTGGAAGAAATCCAGCGGGGGCTGATCACCCCGCAGGAGTATCAGGTCCTTGCCGGTTCCTGGCGGCGTCTGGGGGCCAGGTGGCGAGCTTTGACCGGCAGCGGTTGGCGGGCCTGGCGCGATCACGGGCGCCTGTTCCAACTGGCCACCGATCTGGCTTTCAAAAAGTACCAGCTCCGGCGGCTGGGCGATGAGGGTCGTACCGTTGCCGACATCGCTCATCTGCGCGCCGAGCTCGCGGCCCTCAAGGGCACGTTGGACCTGGAGACCGCCATCGCCTGTGCCCGCTGTGGGCAACCTCTGGCGGCCGGCCGCCGGTTCTGCACGGCGTGCGGGGCCTCGGTTCAAGGGGCTGCCTATGCGCCGACCGCGCCACCCGGCTGGTTCGACCGCCAGGAACCCTGGGTGCGCGTGCTCATCGTGATCGTCCTGGCCCTGTTGACGATTTGCTGCGTGCTCATGTGCCTGGGCTTTAGCACCTTGAGCTATGGCCTGGGGATCACGACCACGCCAACACCGGGATTATAGGGGAGGCGTAACTGCTCACCCTCCCGCGTCCAGCGGCGGGTGACACTCCCGGCGGTCGCCGCTGCCAGCACTCGCCCCCTTGCTCAGCAGGGGTCTGAGACCCCCGCGTCCAGCGAAAGTGGTCATTCTGAGCGACCGAAGGGAGCGAAGAATCTCGTTCCTGGCAGGCGGTTCTTTACCACAATAACGGGATTCTTCGTCGCTTCGCTCCTCAGAATGACGAAAGGCCGGGTAGCCGAGGGCAATGCCTTCGGCTACCCGGTGCGATTTCCAATCACCCGCGCCTTAAGTTGGCGCATATGGGGGACAAGGGGTGAGGGGCGGGGTGCAGTTATGACCACCGGCGCAGCCTGCCAGAACGCCAGGCCACCAGCCCGGACAACGCCACCAGGACGGCTATCGCTACACCGGCCGCCAGCAGCACTGTCCCCCCATCCCAGGCCAGGCCCCCGGCCCCTTTTTCGGCCAGAGCCACGTCGTCAAACCAGACCCGGCCGTTGGCCAGCAGGTTACACCAGACCTGCACCGCCGCCGCCCCGGCCGGGGCTGTCACCACCACCTCATCGCGGACCCAGTCGGTCAGGGGGGCAACATGGGCCTGGACCGTGATCGGCTCGCCGATAGGCCCACCCAGATCGTCCACGAACCAGAGCTGGTAAGCGATGATGCCCTCCGGCCCCATGGTGCCCTTGACCTGGCCGGAGAACACGTATTCCCGCCCCGGCTTCACCTGCACTATCTGAAACCAGGCGATGCGCCCGCTGCCCCGGTAGCTCAGGAACCCGCTCTGGCGCCCGCTGTGTCCCTGTGTATCGTCCACGGCAAACATCAACTCCCCACCCTCGGCATTCAGATCGGCGGCGTACCAGCCGGTAGGCAGGCCGGCCGCGTTCACCTCCTCAAAGCCGCCATTCTGAACCGTGGCCGGGTATGTTTCGGGAAAGTTGCGGAAACTCCAGACAATGTTCCCTGCCTGGTCCACCTCGATGACCCGCTTATGATTGTTGTCCGCGATGAGGGTATGGCCGTTGGCCAGACGGTCGGCCTCATAGGGCATGGACAGCCCCTTGAACTCCCACACGATCTCGCCCGCGGCCGTGACCTCGATGACCCGGTTGTGGCGGGTATCGGTGATGAGGGTGTGACCATTATCCAGCCGGTCGGCATCACGGGGCCAGTAGAGCAGGTCCTGGCCACCATAGCGCCAGACCTCCCGCCCGCTGGCATCCACTTCCAGGATGGTATTGTTCTCCGAATCGGAGATGATGGTATGTCCATTGGGGAGCCGGTCGGCGTTGTGAGGCCGCTTGAGGCCGGTCAATGACCAGATGATGTTGCCCTGGTCGTCCACCTCTACCACGCGGTCGTTGTTGCGGTCGGTGATGAGCAGGTGGCCATTCGCCAGGCGTTCGGCGTCGTTGGGGTAGCTCAGGTGCGAGCCATCGCTCAGGGTGCCGCTGCCGCCGCCCCAGTCAGCGCTGCTCCAGACGATAGTGCCCGCCGGGTCTACGATGATGACCCGGTTGTGGCCGGTATCGCTGATGAGCGTATTACCATCGGCCAGCCGTTCGGCGCTATGGGGGAAGATCAGATCGCCCACGTACTGCCAGACGATGTTGCCACTGGCGTCTACCTCCAGGATCGCCGCGTCGGTAGCCGTGTAGAACGCGCCGCCGGTGTCTGTGATGAGGGTGTGGCCGTTGGGCAAACGCTCAATCCCCAGCGGCTTGTCCAGGATGGAGGGATCATGCAGGTTGGGTTGTCCCTGGGCCAACGGGACCAACAGGGCCATCAGCAGGCTCAGCAGAGAGAAATAGTTGCTCAAAGGAGCCACTTTCCATCTATTGAGGCGGTTCGAAACCAGGTGCGCGACAGATTTTAGCATCGGGAATGCTCCTTGAAATGGCTTGACCCTCCCGCCGGTTAGCCGGCGGGAGAACAGGCCGTTACTCCTGAAGAGTTGCCCACGTGCCGGGCGCACCCCGTAGAACGAAAATATGCTGCGCGACCGTGCTCGCGCGGGGTGTGCTACCCCGCGTGCTTCGCACGGCGGGTCACCCAGTCAGGCCTGGGCCTGGCAGACCCGCCGCGAGCAGTGGCCGGAGCGCTATTTACGAGAGAGAAAAACCTCTTACCACCATTGCCCATGCCACAGGTACGGCCAGGGTCACCACTGCTGTTCGGTCCATCTGGGGCGTCTGGCGCACCCGGACCACGCGCGCCGGGCCTATCCTGTCCCCCTGCCGGTCCAAAGCGATTACCGTGTCACCTTGTTGAGGCCGGGGCAAGAACTCGTAGGGCAGGCTCACCAGGGCCTCGCCGGGCGCGTAGGTGGCATCCACCACAAAGATCGCCAGGCCGGGGCACTGGTGTATGCAGACGCCGCAGCCGGTGCAACGCTCCACGTCCAGGTGGGGCAACTCGTTGATGTCTCCCGGCATGGTGATGGCTCCCTGCCGGCACGCCTCCACGCACGGGTTACACGGGATACGCTCCAGGCACTCGATAACGGCCACCGGGCCCCGGGCCAGTCGCTCCGGGGTGATGCTCGCCAGGACGGCCTCCAGGGTGGTGCCAGCCCGGGCCTCTAGCGGCATCGCTGAGGCCGGGAACAGGGCGCACTGGCGGGATAACCCCAATTCCTCCTTGCCCTCCCGGACCTTGGCCCCATAGGGGCCGCCCCGGAAGGCCGCCAGCTCCTCCTGGGTCTCGCGCAGGCGGCGCAAACCTTCTGCCGTCTCCCCGTGCAGGCGCATGGCGGCAGCCAGCCCGGCCAGCCGTCCCTCCAGCATGGCCGTGGAGGCCTCCTCGATGCCAGAGGCATCACCGGCCACATAGACGCCGGGGAGCGTCGTCTCCATGCGTTCATCGTGGACGGCCACGTGCCCGCCCAGGGCCGGGACGTAGCGCATCTGGCAGCCAGCCTGCCACAACAGCTCGCTCAGCGGAGTCAGGCCCACGGCCAGGCAGATGGTATCCACATCCAGCGTGCGCTGCGTGCCATCCACCACGCACCAGGTATCATCCAGTTGGGCGATGACGGCCCCGGTCACCTCTTCGTCGCCCAGGGCCTCTACCACCGTATGGCGCAGGAGGATGGGGACCCCGGCGCGCTGCACTTTGGCGGCGTGAACCTGGTAACCACCCACGTAGGGCAGGGCCTCGACGATAGCCGCCACTTCCACCCCGGCCTGGAGCAACTGGTAACTCACGATGACGCCGATGTTGCCGGCCCCCACCATGAGCACGCGCCGGCCCGGCCGCACCCCGTGGACGTTCATCAACGTCTGCACGGCCCCGGCCCCATAGACCCCCGGCAGGTCGTTGCCGGGAAAGGATAGCATGTTCTCAGCCGCGCCGGTGGCCACGATCACGCATTCGGCCCGCAGTTCGTGGAACGTCTCGCCCTGCCAGATGCCCAGCAGGTTAGCCTCATAGAGACCGATGACGGTGGCATTAGACCAGATCTTCACCCCGCCGGCCCGGGCCTGTTGGACCAGGAGCGGGGCGATGTCAATCCCCCGGGTGCCGGAGTAATGGCTCCGGGCCCCAAAGAAACGATGCGTTTGCTTGATCAATTGGCCGCCGGGTCGCGCGCCGTCATCAATCACTATGACCCGCGCGCCCAGGGAGGCGGCTGCTATCGCCGCCGACAGGCCGGCCGGCCCCCCGCCGATGACGGCGATCTCAGTCCGTTCCATGGCGCACCACCCCCTTACCGCGTTGGGTCTCCACGACCATCCCGGCGCGCAATGGCGTGACGCACGTCATCACGTTGGGCACGCCATCCACCACCATCAGGCACGAGGCACACTTGCCGTTGGCGCAAAAAAAGCCACGGGGACGATTGTGCCGGGTGCTTCGGCGAAGCACCTTGATCCCCGCAGCGTGGAGGGCCGCCGCAATCGGCTCCCCCTCGTAACCCTCGACCTCTCGACCATCACAGGTGAAAGTGACCTTATGCCCCGGTGGAAAGGTCAGGATCGGATGTTCCTTGATGCGCATAACTCCTCCCCAGCACAGTGATCGGCGCGTATTGTACACCGCCCGGCGAGTTCTGTCAAAGGTCCGCTTCTGACATCCGGGCATAACTTCTGTCAGGGGTAACTGCCTACCCTCCCGCAGGTTGGGGCACCATGGTCAGACCAGACGCCGCAGGCGTGCTTCAATGACCAACTGCATCGGTTGCCAGCCCCGTTCTAACCTGCGGGAGGATTCAGGGTAGATAGTTACTGTCAGAGAGGGAAAAAGGGGGAGAAAGCCTTTCGGGGGGTTTTTGCGGCGGCTTCGCCGCCGCAAAAACCCCCCCACGAGGCCTTCTTTCCCCTCCCCGCACCGCATAGTGGCGAAGGGGAGCGAAGTAGGGGGTGGGGTAGTGCCCTCATGCGTTTAATTACGCACGGATTTCAGTCCGCTTGACTTGTGGGCCTGGCGTCCCCGTGTTATAATAAGCCCAGCCTGTACCCTCCCGCCGGTTACGTTCCCCCTCTAACCAGCGGGAGGGTAAGCGGTTACCCGGACCCATACCCTGGAGGCCCCATGAGAGTGCTCATCACCGGCATCACCGGCTTTGGCGGCAGTCACCTGGCGGAGTATGCTCTGGCTCAAGGGGCAGAGGTCTATGGCACGGTGCGCTGGCGCAGCGACCGCACCAACATCGCCCACCTGCGCGATAGCGTGACGTTGCTGGATTGTGACCTCACCGACGCCTCGGCCACGTTCCAGGCCCTCCTGGAGGCCCGCCCGGAGCGCATCTTTCACCTGGCGGCCCAGACCTTTGTGCCCACCTCCTGGCGCGCGCCGGCCGGCACCCTCACCACCAACGTCATCGCGGCCCTCAACCTCTTTGAGGCAGTGCGGGCCTGGGGCGCCAACCCCTTGATCTTGAACGTGAGTTCCAGCGAGGTCTATGGCCTGGTCCAGCCGGACGAGGTGCCCATCACCGAAGACCAGCCGCTGCGCCCCCTGTCGCCCTATGCGGTGAGCAAGGCCGTGCAGGATCTGCTGGGCTATCAGTATCACCAATCCTACGGCCTGCGCATCGCGCGCACCCGGACCTTCAATCACTCCGGCCCGCGCCAGCACGAGGTGTTCGTGATCCCCGCCTTTGCCCGCCAGATCGCCGAGATCGAGGCTGGTCGGCGCGAGCCGGTCCTCCAGGTGGGCAACCTGGAATCGCGCCGCGATTTCACCGATGTGCGCGACGTGGTGCGCGCCTATTGGCTGATCCTGGAGCAGGGCATCCCCGGCGCGGTCTATAACGTCTGCTCCGGCCAGGCCCATACCATCCAGGAGATCCTGGACATCCTGCTCTCCCTGACCACCGCGCCCATCACAGTGCAGCAGGACCCCCGGCGCATGAGACCATCCGATGTGCCGCTGGTACTGGGAGACCCGCACCGGCTCCAGGTCGCCACCGGCTGGCAGCCGCAGATCCCTTTATCGCAGATGCTAAACGACGTGCTGGATTACTGGCGGGACCGCATAGCGCGACCGTAGGTAACTGCCTACCCTCCCGCAGGTTCGGGCGCAATCTCCGCACTGAAGTGCGCCGCAATGAGCTGCTCGCTCTCTTGCCAGCCGCTTTCTAACCTGCGGGAGGGTGGCGGGTAGGTATTTACGACCGTAGAACCAATTACTTTTCAAATAAGGTGCCGGAGTAGAGGCTTCAGCCGGATTTTCCGCCTGAAGGCTCGATTCCGGAGTGTTATTTGAAGGGTATTGGTAACTGCCTACCCTGAACCCTCCCGCAGGTTAGAAAGGGGCTGGCAACCGATGCAGCCGGTCATCTGGGCGTGATCTGGTCTGGTCATTGCGCCCAAACCTGCGGGAGGGTAGGTAGTTACGGGTATTGGCCGTAGAACCGCAGGAGGTTTGCCCGTGTCTCTATTGGCTTCTTATCCCGGCCTGCTCCCGGCCCTGGCCGGGGAGATGACCCCCAAGTTCCTGGCCACCCGGTCCGCCGATGGCCATCCCAACGTGGTGCCGGTAACCTCCATAATGCCGGCCGGCGATGTGCCTGACCGGCTCATCTTTGGCAACTTTTTGCTGCGCAAGTCCATCGCCAACCTGGACGCCGACCCGCGCGTGGGCATCCTGGTCATCACCACGGACCTGGAAGGCTGGATGTTACAGGGTGATTTCCAGGGCTGGCAACGCGCCGGCGCTTACGTGGATCAGATCATGAACACCGCTCTGCTCCGTTACAACGCCTACACCGGCATCCGCAACGCTGGCATCATCCAGGTGCGGGCGGTCCAACGCCAGGTGTGCCTGTCCAGGTTGCGGGTTCTGAAAGACTATGCCGTGGCCAGTCTGGCCGCGCGGCTGGGCAGCAAGCCGGCCGGGGCCACACCGTTGCCCCCGGTCGTGCGGCAGCATTTCCGCCCCATGATGGCTGTGCGGGCCCTGGCCTTCCTGGACGATACTCAGGACATGGAAAAAGTTGCTCAAAGCGGGTCTGCGACCCGCGTCCCCAGGCAGTCGCCCAGTCAGGCCTGGGCCTGGCAGACCGCCGAAGAGCACAAATTTCCATCTGGCTACCCGGTGGTGGTGCCGGCACTGTCCCTCCAGCCAGCCGCTGAGGACACTCTGGTCTGTGCTGGGGGCCTGGTAGCAGACCTGCTGGCCCCACTGCCGGCCGATGCCCCGGTGGCGGCTTCTCTGCTCACCCTGGACGTGGTCTCGTTCCAGGCCAAAGGCCGATGGTTGGGGAGTCGCCGCCTCCTGGGCCAGCCGGTGGGGGGCATGGCGGTGACGGCAGTCTATGCCGGGGGGCCGCCCATCCCCGGCCGTCAGGTGGCGTGAGGATCCCGGCGGGGCGAGTGAATTAGCGACCGAGGTCGCGCCTGGCTGGCCTGGCAGCCCGTCGTCCCCCGCTACGCCGGGGACGCTCAAACCGACCGCCGCCAAGCGGGCGGTCGGCCGGCGGTTTACGCCCCTCAGGTGCGGCTTCAACCGCCATATTTTCAAAAATATCGGTAACTGCCTACCCTCCCGCAGGTTCGGGCGCAATCTCCGCACTGAAGTGCGCCGCAATGAGCTGCTCGCTCTCTTGCCAGCCGCTTTCTAACCTGCGGGAGGGTGGCGGGTAGGTATTTACAAATATCTGCGAAAATCCGCGTGAATCTGCGTCCAACATTTTGCTATGTGCTCGCGCGGGGTCTGCGACCCCGCGCCCGGCGGCGGGTGACCCAGTCCGGCCTGGGCCGGGCACACCCGCCGCGAGCGTGACACATTTTGCCTCGTTTTATGTGCTCGCGTGGGGTCTGCGACCCCGCGCCCGGCGGCGAGTGGCACTACCGGTGGTCACAGCCGCGAGCCAGGTCATCTCATATCTCGCTGTAAGGAGCGCATCATGTCCTGGTCCAACGAACCTCACCTTCCCCGCCGCGTCGTCGCCATCGTGGCCCACCCGGACGACGAGGAGTTCACCATCGCCGGAACACTGGCTAAGTGGGTCCGGGCCGGAGCCGAGGTATACACCGTCGTCTGTACCGACGGCAGCCGGGGCAGCAACGACCCGCACTGCCGCCCGGCCGACCTGGCCGCCCTGCGTCGCCGCGAGCAGGAGGCCGCCAGCGCCATCCTGGGCGTGCGCCAGGTGGTCTTCCTGGACTACGAGGACGGCACGCTGCAACCCACTCTGGCCCTGCGCCGGGACCTCACCCGTCAGATCCGCCGCTATCGGCCCGATACCGTGGTCTGCGGCGACCCCACCGTGCGCTTCTACGGCCCCGGCTACATCAACCACCCGGACCACCGTGCCGCCGCCGACGCCGCCCTGGACGCCGTGTTCCCCTCGGCCGGGACGCGCTGGATCTTCCCTGAACTGTTGGAAGAGGGCCTGGAACCCCACGACGTGAGCGTGGTTTACATCTGGGGCGCGCTGGAGCCGGACGTTTGGATAGACATTTCGGACACGATTGACATGAAGATACGGGCGCTGAGCGAGCACCGCAGCCAGGTGGGCGACGACCTGGCGGCTCTGAGCCAGCGCGTCCGGGACCGGGCCGCGCAGATCGCCGGCGGCCATGACATGCAATACGCCGAAGCCTTCCGGCGCATGATCCTGCGCCGGCCCACCACCGGCACTGAGGCGTAGCCGGGCACACCTCGCGGACTCGCTCGCGCCCACGCTCTGCGTGGGCACGCCGGGGGTGTCACCACATGGCTCGCGCCCACGCTCTGCGTGGGCACGCCGGGGGTGTCACCACACCGCACGCAGTGTGGCGGCAAGTAGCAGAGAGCAGGCGATTTACGCAAGAGGTGCACGATGGGCAAGAAAATGCAGACCGCCGAATCCCCCACCCGCTCCGAGGAACTGCTGCGCGCCCTCAACGCCGCCGCCGCGGCCGTGCTGCGTGAGCGCGGGGTGCGTTCCCCGGAAGCGGTGTTCGAGGCCGTGGGCCGGGAACTGGACCGGTTGGGGATCCGCACCACCATCTCCCTGCTGGATGAGACCCGCCAACACCTGATCGTGCGCCATGTCACCCTCCATCCGACGGCGCAGGCTATGATCAGGAAGATGATGGGCGGAGAGCTGGTCGGCTATACCTTCCCGGTGGAGCGGATCGCGGCGTGCCAGCAGGTGGTAGAGACCGGCCAGACGATCTTTGACGAGAACCCGGCCCAGAGCATCATGCAAGCCTTGCCGGGACCCTGGCGCATGCTGGCCGCGCCCATGGTCCCGGCCATGCGTCAGGTCCGCAGCATCATGGCCCCGTTGACCATCACCGGCGAGCGGATCGGCACCCTGTCCGTGGCCTCGGCGAACCTGACCCCGGCCGACGTGCCGGCCATCACCGCCTTTGCCGATCTGGTCTCGGCGATGTTGGAGACTGCCCGGTCCTACGAGGAACTGGCGCGCCATGAGCAGGAAACCGTCGTCGTCAACGCCATCGTCCAGGCCCTCAACGCCAGTCGGGATGTCAAGGGCGTGTTTGGCGCGGTGGCCCGCGAGCTGGGGAAGCTGGTGCCCTTTGACCGGGCCAGCATTGCCCTGCCCAGCGCGGACCGGCAGAGCTTTACCATGTACGCCTTGATTGACCAGCCGGGCGCCCCACTGGGCGAGGGGGTGACGATGCCGGTGGCGGCCACGGCGGCTGGTTCAGACGTGCTCGCTGGCCGACCGCACCTGACCCCGGACCTGGGCACAGAGACTGACTACCCGGGCGAACGTCTGCTCTATCAGGCCGGCCTGCGCTCCCGGGTCAACGTGCCCCTGTGCGTCGGCGACCAGGTTCTCGGTTCACTCAACCTGGCGAGCACCCGGCCGGCGGCCTTCACCACCCATCACCTGGACCTGCTCCAGCAGGTGGCCGGGGCCATCGCCGCCGCCCTCCAGAACGCCCAACTCTACGAGCAGGTCCAGGAATCCGAGGCCCGCTACCGGCACCTGGTGGAGAACGTCCACGACCTGATCTATGAGGTGGACGCCGAAGGTGTGATCACCTATTGCAGCCCCTCCCTCGAGTTCCTCAGCGGCTATACCGTGGCCGAGGTGTTGGGGCGTTCCTTCTTCGAGCTCGTTCACCCAGATGACCTGCCGGCCGTGATAGAGCACGTGCAACACCGGTTGAGCGGCATCCTGGAGCCGGCCGAGTTCCGCCTGCGGGACCGTGATGGCCGCTACCGGTGGGCGCGCAGCCTCAGCCGACCCGTGGTGCGCGACGGCCAGGTGGTGGGGTTGACCGGCGTGGCCACCGACATCACCGAGCGCAAAGAGGCGGAGCTGGCCCTCTATCGCCGCGACGACATCCTCAGCGCCATCTCCTTTGCCGCCACCCGCCTGCTGGAACCCGGCGACTTTGCGGCCGGCGTCAACGCGGCGTTGGCCAGCCTGGGCGTGGCCGCCGATGTCAGCCGGGTCTATATGTTCCAGAATCATATGGCCTCGGACGGCGCGCTGCTCGCCAGCCAACGCTACGAGTGGGCGGCGCCCGGCATCACTCCGCAGATGGATAACCCGGACCTCCAGGGCTTCCCATATCTCGCCGGCGGTTTTGCGCGCTGGGTGGAGACGTTAGGCCGCGATGAGGTGATCTACGGCCCGGTGCGCGATTTCCCGGCCCCGGAGCGGGCGGTCCTGGAGCCGCAAGACATCCGCTCCATCCTCATCGTGCCCATCTTCGCGGCCGGCGACTGGTGGGGGTTCATCGGCTTTGACGATTGCGTGAACGAGCGTGACTGGTCAGCGGTCGAGATCGGGGCCTTGCGCACGGCGGCGGGCATCCTGGGGGCCGCCCTCCAACGCCAGGACATGGAAGTTGAGCTGAGGCGGCGCAACGAGCAGTTGAATGCCCTGCTCGCCAGCGCCCGCCACATCACCTCCACCCTGGACCTGGACGTGGTACTGCAGCGGATCATCGAGTCCGCCATCGCCGCCATCGAGCCGGCCCAGAAGGGCACGCTGCACCTCTTTGACGAGGAACGCGGGGCACTGGTAGTGCGGGCCGGCGTCGGTTTCAGCCCGGAGGTTCTAGCGGCGGCCACTTTTCAGCCCGGCGAGGGCTACACCGGCTGGGTCTTTGCCCACCGCCAGCCCCTCATCATCGGCGACGTGAAGGCCGATCCCCGCACCAGGCCGATAGACCTGCCGGAGGTGCACGAGGAGAAATCGGCCCTGTGTGTGCCCCTCCTGGTCCGAGACCAGGCCATTGGCACCATCACGTTGGATAACATCAGCCAATACGACGCCTTCACCGTTGAGCACCGGGACCTGTTGACCATCTTTGCCAGCCAGGCGGCCGGGGCCATCGAGAATGCCCGGCTGTTCGCCTCGCTGGCCCAGGAGAAGGTGCGCCTGGAAACATTGTATCACCTGAGCCATCACCTGGCGGAAAGCCTGGACCTGCACCAGGTGGCCCAGCGGGCGCTGGACGAGACCTGCGCCGCCGTCGGCGCAACGCGCGGCGTGGTCCTGGTCCTGGAACCAGACGGCGAACACGTGCGCCTGGCGGCAGTGACCGGCTACCAGGCAGAATCGGTGCAGGCCCTGAATGAGCGGTTGCATCTACACCTGGGCAATGGACTGGCCGGCTGGGTGATGACTCAACGCCAGACGGCCCTGGTGGACGACGTGACGCAAGACGCGCGCTGGCTGCTGGTGTCGGGCCTGGACGACTGGGTCCGTTCGGCCCTGAGCGTACCCTTTCTGAGCGGGGACAAGCTGGTGGGCGCGCTCAGCCTCTATAGCGATCAGGTCGCCTTCTTTCAGCCGGAGCACCGCCAACTGGCCGAGTCGGTGGCCGCCGTCGTGGCCATGGCGGTGGAGAACGCCCGGCTGTTCCAGGAGACGCATCGCCGCGCCGTCGAGTTGGGCACTCTCTACGACGTGTTCGCCGCCGCCGCAACCTCGGTGCATCTGGAGGAGGTTCTCCACCGCAGCGTGGCCGCCCTGCGCCAGGCCCTGCAGCCCGACAGTGTCACCCTCCTGCTGGTGGAGCCAGAGACCGGGAACCTGATCATCCGGGCCGGGGTCAACGCGGCTGGCGAAGTGTTCCTGGCCCATCAGCCGGTGCCCCGCAGCGCCACGGCCCTGGTCACCTGGGTGGCAGATACCGGCCAGCCGGTGCTTCTGCCCGACGTGCGTGAGGATAACCGCTATTACCCCTGCGACCCGGCCTCCCGGTCCGAGTTATGCGTGCCTCTCTGCGTGCGCTCCCGCACCATCGGCGTGCTGAACCTGGAGAGCCACCGCCCCGGGGCCTTTACCGACGCCGACCTGAGCCTGGTCTCCACCCTGGCCGGCCACCTGGCCACCGTCATTGATAACGCCCGCCTGGTCCAGAACCTGCGGGAATCCGAGACCCGCTACCGTGCCCTCTTTGAGCAGGCCAACGATGCCGTGTTCCTGGAGACGTTAGAGGGTCGCATCCTGGATGCGAATAAGAAGGCGTGCGAGATGCTGGGCTACAGTCACGATGAACTCTTGGCTCTCTCGGTAAAGGACCTGGTCCCCCCAGAGGTGCGCGCCCAACTCCCACAGGTCATCGAACGAGAGTTACGGAACGGGGGCGTGCGCATCGAGGCGGAGAACCTTCGCCGGGACGGCTCCCGGTTCCCGGTGGAGGTCAGCACCTCGCTGCTGAAGATCAACGGCCATAACCTGGTGCTGGCCCTGGTCCGCGACATCAGCGAGCGCAAGCGGCTGGAGGAGCAACTGCGCCAGGCCCAGAAGATGGAGGCCATCGGCACGCTGGCCGGCGGCATCGCCCACGATTTCAACAACCTGCTGGGGGCCATCCTGGGCTTTGCCTCCCTCATGGAACGCGATCTGCCGGCCGACAGTTCCCTGCGCACGCCGGTGCAGACCATCATCACTGCCGCCCGGCGCGGGGCCGACCTGACCAACCAGCTCCTGGCCTTTGCCCGGGGCGGCCGCTACGAGGTGCGCCCCATCAGCCTGAACGAGGTGGCCCAGGAAGTGGTGCGCCTGCTCTCCCGCACGGTGGACAAGACCATCACCATCGAGCCGCGCCTGGTCGATGACCTGGCGGCCGTGGAGGGCGACGCAGGTCAGCTTAACCAAATGCTCCTCAACCTCTGTCTCAACGCGGTGGATGCCATGCCGGGCGGGGGGCAGCTCATCATCGAGACGGCGAACGTGACCTTGAGCCAGGAGCAGGCCGAGCCGGAGCTGCAACCCGGCCCCCATGTCCGGCTGCGGGTCATAGACACCGGCATCGGCATGGACGCCGAGACTCGCCAGCGTATCTTTGAGCCGTTCTTCACCACCAAAAAGGGTCAGCCCGGCCGGCCGCACTCCGGGTTGGGGCTGGCCATGGTCTACGGCATCGTGCGCAGCCACGGCGGGGCCATCCGGGTCTATAGCGAGGTGGGCCGGGGCAGCACCTTTGAGGTCTATCTGCCGGCCCTCGCCCGGCCGGCCCCGCCACCCCCCATCCCGGCCGCCGCTCCCACCGGCGGGGCCGAGACGGTGCTGGTGGTGGACGACGAGGACTTTATCCGCCACCTGCTCCAGCGCGCGTTGGAGGACGCCGGCTATACCGTGCTACTGGCGGAGAATGGCCCCCAGGCCCTGGAACTATACCGGGCGCGCGGCCCGGAGATTGACCTGGTGATCCTGGATATGGGCCTGCCCCAGGTGAGCGGGCGCGAGGTGTTCCACCACCTGCGGCAACTCAACCCCGACGCAGTGGTCCTGATCTCCAGCGGCTATGCCGAGGACGACCAGGCCCGGGCCATGATCGAGGCCGGCGCCCGGGGCTTTTTGGCCAAGCCCTATGATCTGAACGAGCTGCTGAGCAAAGTCCGGCAGGTGCTTGTTCGTCCGTGAACTGACCCTGAACCTTCCCGCCGGTTAGAAACCGGCGGGAGGGCAGGTAGTTGCGACTTTTGTCACAGACGGGCCGGGGTATACTATACGGCATCCCATGCCCGGGATTTCATGCTCCATGCTCGCGGCGAGTGTGTCACCGCCGCCATGAGGTCGGGGGTCACAGACCCCCGACGAGCAAGGGCACAGATGCTCGCGGCGGGTGTGTCCATGCTCGCGGCGGGTGTGTCACCCGCCGCCATGAGGTCGGGGGTCACAGACCCCCGACGAGCAAGGGCCCATGAGGTCGGGGGTCACAGACCCCCGACGAGCAAGGGCACAGACGCTCGCGGCGGGTGTGTCCATGCTCGCGGCGGGTGTGTCACCCGCCGCCTAAGGTCGGGGGTCACAGACCCCCGACGAGCAAGGGCCCATGAGGTCGGGGGTCACAGACCCCCGACGAGCAAGGGCCCATGAGGTCGGGGGTCACAGACCCCCGACGAGCAAGGGTGTGTCACCCACCGCTGGACGCAGGGTCCCAGCCCCCGCGTGAGCACATATTATACGAGGAGATAGACAGTGAAACGACCCATCGTGCGCATCAATGAGGAACTATGCACCGGCTGTGGCCTATGCGTGACCCCCTGCGCTGAAGGGGCCATCGAGATCGTGAATGGCAAAGCCCGGGTGATCCGGGAGGAATTGTGCGATGGGGCCGGGTTCTGCCTGAGCGTCTGCCCCACCGGAGCGTTATCCATCGAGGAACGCGAGGCCCCGGCCTTTGACCATGACGCGGCCGGGCAAGAGATGGCCCGACGTGGCCCCGCCTACATTGCCCAGACCTGTTTCATGTGCCGGAGCCGTGAGGAACAAGTACCCCTGTTGCCGTGTCGCTTCCAGGGCGCCAGCCTGTGGGTCTGTACCCGCTGTCTGCCCCGTCTGATTCACGGCTGACGCAATACAATACTTTGGACCACACCACAAGGAGTAGAGGCTTTAGCCGGTATCGGGGTGAGACATTCTTTCCCCTCCCCCGAAGGGACATGAAGCGGATCGGCCCATTGCCGATCACGCCAACGTCCCGGTGGATGGGACCCGGACACTTACCCGGGAAAGCGGGGGGCGGGAGATTCGCCTGGTGGCGGTCTCTGGAGGCAGTACGGGACGACCAGGGCACCCGGGACCAGGCGCGTTTTCGGGCTGAAGGCCGGCCCATTGGCAGCAGCACGGTGGAGAGCGGCGCGCGAAGCAGTCAAATGGCGGATGGCCCGGGGTGGGGCCACGTGGGCAGAAGCACGGGTCCCCCTCCTCGCCTTACTGGGGAAGTACCACAGCAGACGTTATGACGAGGCCTGGCGGCGCATCCAACCGCGCCGCAAAGCCACCTGACGAAAGGTCACCCCAAAAACTGAAATGCACCCCCAATCACACCTTGCTTGACAGGACACGATTTTTTTGGTACAGTTAGGGCCTAGCAAGGAGCATTGGTGAGGAAAATGGCCGACGAATTCCGGGTCAAGTTCTGGGGGGTGCGGGGCAGCTATCCGGTTCCCGGTCCCAGCACCATTTATTATGGCGGTAACACCACCTGCGTGGAGGTGCGGGTCGGGGGCCATCTGATCATCCTGGATGCCGGGACGGGCATCATCGGGCTGGGTTATCAGTTGCTGCATCAGTACGAGGCCACCGGCGAGCCGATCTTTGCCACCATCCTCTTCAGTCACACCCACCACGACCACACCCAGGGGTTCCCCTTCTTCCGGCCAGCCTATCTCGGCTCCAGCACGCTGTACATGTTCGGCCCCAAGATGTTCCGCGAAGACCTGAAGGAAGCCATCGCCCGGGCCATGTTGCCCCCCTCCTTCCCGGTGGAGCTGGGAGAACTGAACTCCCTCAAGATCATCCGCAACATCGAGGAATCAGAGGTTATCGTATTTCAGCCCGATACCCCGGAGCCGCTGGTGTGGAATATCTATCGGCAAGATCATACCCCTGGCCCAGACCAGGTGGAGATCCGGCTATACAAGGGTTACTCCCATCCCAAAGATGGCATCCTCATCTACCGCATCTCATGGCGGGGTCACAGCCTGGTCTTTGCCAGCGATACCGAGGGCTATGTCGGCGACGACGCGCGCCTCATCAACTTTACGCGGGGCGCCGATCTGCTGATCCATGACGCCCAGTACACAGAGGAAGAGTATGCCCGTGGCCCCCGACCCAAACAGGGCTACGGCCATAGTACCCCCCAGATGGCCGTCCAGGTCGCCCGCCTGGCCGGGGTGAAACAACTGGTGCTCTTCCATCATGATCCCCACCACGACGATGCGCAGATCGCGGCCATTGAGCGCGAGGCCCAGCGCATCTTCCCCAACACCATCGCCGCCCGTGAAGGGCTGGAGCTGACGATTCCTCTTGGAGCCGAAATGGCAGGGTCGTCGTGATCGAAACCATCTTCCAGGGTACGATTACCCCGGCCAGTCAACGCGCTTACGGCTATTTTCCCTTCTATGTCCCTCCCGACGCGGTGCGCATCGAGGCGAGCTACGAATACGAGGGCCGCGATGCCGACACTGTGCTGGACATCGGGCTGTTTGGTCCGGGCGGCGCCGATTTCATCAGCGGCGACTTTCGGGGCTGGAGCGGGTCGTTCCGGCGCGAGTTCTTCTTGATGGAGGAGCGCGCCACGCCCGGCTACCTGCCCGGCCCGCTGCCCGCCGGCCAATGGCAGATCATCCTGGGGCTGCAAGAGATGAAACGCCCGACCAGCGCGTTCCGGGTGACGGTGCGCGTCTATACCCAGGAACCGGCCGGGGGCTGGCCAGACCCCGCCCCGGCCGACGTTCACGAGCGGGTTGCGCCAGCGGCCGCGCAACTCCTGGCGAGCCTGCACGCCAGCCACATCAACCCCCATCCCCGCTGGTACAGGGGAGACCTGCACCTGCACTCCATTCACTCTGACGGCGAGAACTTCATCCCGGAACTGACGGAGGCGGCCCGCACGCGCGGGCTGGATTTTTTGACCCTCACAGATCACAACACCGTGGCCCAGAACCCTCACCTGCCGGCCGCCTCCGCGCCGGAGGTGCTGCTCATCCCCGGCGAGGAGATCACCACTTACTACGGCCACGCCAACGTCTGGGGACTGGAGCGCTGGCTGGACTTTCGCGCCCGCACCCCGGCCGAGGCCGAGGCTCTCATCGCCGAGGCCCACCGCCGGGGTCTGCTGTTCTCCATCAACCACCCCAAGGACGAAGGTCCAGACTGGGACTGGAAAGCCGTGACTGGCTTTGACTGCCTGGAGGTATGGCAGGCCCCCTGGTGGGTCAGCAACTACCAGGCCCTGGCCTGGTGGGACGAGTTGCTGCGCCAGGGCCGGCGCGTGGTGGGCGTGGGCGGCAGCGATGTCCACCGGGTCCGCACGCCAGAGCGCATCTACCCCCACGAACTGGGTAACCCCACCACCTGGGTCTGGGCCACCTCGCTCACCCCGTCAGCGATCCTGGAAGGCATCCGGCGCGGCCACGTGTTCCTGACCCCGGAACCAGGCGGCGTCGAGATCTATTTCACCGCCCGCACCGCCGCCGGCGAGTTCATGATGGGCGATGAAGTGTCGGTGAACCCCGGCGAGATGGTCCACCTGGCCGGGCAGGTGCTCGGGGCCGAAGGTTGCCTCCTGCGGCTCATCTCCGCGACCGGCGTGGTACAGGAGCTGGCCATCGGCACGCCCGCGTTCGCCTGGGAGACCGAGGTGACTGCCACGCGGGATACTTACTACCGTGTAGAAGCGATGGAACCGCCGGAGCTTCCCCTGACCGAGGAACCGGCAGCCCTGATGATCCGCGCCCTGACCAACCCGATATACGTGAGGCTCAGGGAGACCTGAAAGGGGGTAAAATCATGACCGAGCTTTTGCTTCCCAACGCCGCGTTGCGCACGTTGCTGCTGGCGGTGGAAGAGGTGATGGGGGATAAGGGGATCAGCGCGATGCTGAACGCGGCCGGGTTGCAGCGCTTTGTCGGCAACTACCCGCCGGACAATATGAACGACGAGGTGCCGATCTCGGATTACGCGGCGATCATCCAGGCCATCGAGGATTTCTATGGCCCCCGGGGGGCCAAAGCCTTCCTGTTGCGCATCGGCCGGGCCTCGTTTGACTATACGATCCAGGAGCAACCGGCCCTCATCGGGCTGGCCGGCGTGGCCTTGAAGCTGCTCCCCCTGCCGCTCAAGGTCAAAACCACCCTGGGCAACGTGGCCCGGGGGATGACAGAATCGCTCCACGAGCCATGTCGCCTGGAAGATGCCGGGGATGCCTACCTGATCATCAAGGAGGAATGCGGCACCTGCCACGGGCGCACGGCGGAGCGGCCCATGTGCCACACCACCACCGGCGCGCTCCAGCAGGCCCTCAAATGGGCCACCGGCAAGGAGTTCGACATCGTGGAGACAGAGTGCCGGGCCGCCGGGGCCGCCACCTGCACCTGGCGCATCAGCAAAGAACCGCGCGACTGACCCCCAACCCCTCCCCTTCCTCCCATCAGAGGGAAGGGGAGGGACCAGGGGCGGGGATAGGGGGAATTCAGGGAGGAACCATGTTCTCGTTGGAAGGGAAGTTGGCCCTGGTGACCGGTGGGGCCGGCAGCGTGGGTCGGGCCATCTGCCTGGCCCTGGCCGAGGCCGGGGCCGATGTGGTCGTGGCAGACAACCGGCGCGTGGGCGCGGAAAACACCGCCGAAAAAGTGCGCGCCTTCCGCCGGTTCGCCATGGGTCTGGCTGTGGATGTGACCGACCGGGCGCAGGTCCAGGCCCTGATCCAGACCATCCTGGCCGAACTGGAGGGCCGCACGCCGGACATCCTGGTGAGCAACGCGGCCATCGTCAGCCCGCCGGTGCCCCTGGAGGACCTGGACGATGCCCGGTGGGACCATGAAGTGGCGGTGAACCTCACCGGCGCGTACAATGTGACCAAGGCCGTGCTGCCGCTCTTGAAGGACAAGGGTGAGGGCCGGATCATCTACGTGTCCTCCCTGGCCGCCGAGGTGGGCAGCCCGGCCCAGAGTTCCTACGCGGCCTCCAAAGCCGCCCTGCTCGGATTCATGCGCAGCGTCGCCCTGGAAGGCGCACCGTTCCACCTCACCGCCAACGCCGTGCTGGCCGGCCTCATCGGCAATGGGGCCTTCTACCGGCGGGAGGAGGCCTGGCGCGAACGCATGGTGGCGCGTGTACCTCTGGGGTATGTCGGTGAGCCGCGCGACGTGGCCGCCCTGGTGGTGTTCCTGGCCTCGCCAGCGGCGCGGTATATCACCGGGGCCGCGATCCCGGTAGCTGGGGGGCTGGGGTTGTTCAATTATTAAGGGTCAAAATATAGATCCCCCTCGTGCCCAAGGGGGGGCCTCGTGTCCAAAGGGAGGATCCTCGTGCCCACGCTCCGCGTGGGCACGCAGCACCGTTTCGCACCCACGCAGAGCGTGGATGCAAGCAAGGGGGGGCCTCGTGCCCAAGGGGAGGATCCTCGTGCCCACGCTCCGCGTGGGCACGCAGCACCGTTTCGCACCCACGCAGAGCGTGGGTGCGAGCAAGGGGAGGGGCCTCGTGCCCAAGGGGGGCCTCTCGTGCCCACGCTCCGCGTGGGCACGCTGACGCTCCGCGTGGGCACGCTGACGCTCCGCGTGGGCACGCTGACGCTCCGCGTGAGCACGCAGTATAACCCCGTATATCTCTTGTTTACTTGCCCAGGAGGTCAACCTTGAAAGTATACATCTCCGCTGACATGGAGGGCATCTCTGGCATCGTCCATCCCGATCAGACGGACAGCAAACACAAGGAATATGACCGCGCCCGCCGGTTGATGACTGACGAAGTGAACGCCGCCGTCGCCGGGGCGGTGGCGGGTGGAGCCACCGAGATCGTGGTGAACGATAGTCACGGTGGCATGACCAACATCCTGCTGGAGCACCTGGATGAACGGGCACACCTCATCAGCGGCAGTCCCAAGCCCTTGAGCATGATGCAGGGCATTGATGAAGGGGCAGACGCGGTGTTTTTCGTGGGCTATCACGCCCAGGCCGGCACGCTTCACGGCATCTTGGAGCATACCTATAGCAGCAGTACCGTATGGCAGGTCACCCTCAACGGCCGGCCGGTGGGGGAAACCGGCCTCAACGCGGCCCTGGCCGGCCATTACGGCGTGCCGGTGGTCCTGGTGACCGGCGATCTGGCCGTCTGCCAGGAGGCGCGTGACCTGCTGGGGCCGCACGTGGAGACCGTGCCCGTGAAGCAGAGCTACGGACGAACGGCAGCGCGTTGTCTGCCCACCGCCCAGGCTCACCAGGCCATCCACCAGGCCGCCCGACGCGCGGTCTCCGCCCCGGTAGCCCCCCTGGTTATCCAGACCCCGGTGACGGTGGCCGTGGAACTGATAAAAACCACCCAGGCCGATGTGGTCGCACTCTTGCCGGGCAGCCAACGCCCCACCCCCCGGCGGGTAGAATACACCGCGCCGGATATGCTTCGGGCCTACCAGGCCCTGCTGGTGATGCTGCGTCTGGCCTGGAACACGTAGGACGGGGACGTGACGCGGCCAACGCCTGGACCACATCTGGTGCTCTTTATGGGGGTGGGGGTGGCCTCCTGCGCGGCGATCTTGATTCGCTGGGCCCAGGCCCCGGCCCTGGCCATCGCCGCCTACCGCCTGGTTTTCGCCTCGGCCATCCTGCTGCCCCTGGCTGGCTGGCGCGCCAGTGGCGCGTTCCGCGCGGGGGCCATGCGCCGCCGCGAGCTGGCCCTGGCCATACTCAGTGGCTTTTTCCTGGCCTGTCATTTCGCCCTGTGGATCTCTTCCCTGACCTATACCACCGTTGCCAGCAGTGTGGTCCTGGTCTCTACCAATCCCTTGTGGATGGGGCTGCTCTCCCCCCTGCTAGGCGAGCGGGTCAACCGCTGGATGGCCGTGGGCATCGGCATCTCGGTGCTCGGCGGGGCGCTCATCGGGATGGGGGACCTGTCGCTGGGAGCCACGGCCCTGTGGGGCGACGCCCTGGCCCTGGGCGGGGCCTGGATGGTCCTGGCCTATTTCCTTCTGGGGCGGAGCCTGCAACGCCGGCTGGGTTTGCTGGTCTACGTGACGCCGGTCTACACGGCGGCGGCGGTATTCCTGGTGTTGTTCGCCCTGGCGGCCGGTGTGCCGCTGAGCGGCTACAGCCCGCAGACCCTGCTCATGTGCCTGCTGCTGGCATTAGGCCCCCAGCTCATCGGGCACTCGTCCCTCAACTGGTCGTTACGCCACCTGTCGCCGGCCTTTGTCACCGTGGCCACCCTGGGCGAGCCAGTCGGATCAGCGGCCTTGTCCTTTGTCCTGCTGGGCGAGATACCGCCTCTGGCGACCCTGGCCGGGGGAGCCTTGATCCTGGTGGGCATCTATTTCTCCCTGCAGGGCGAGCGGGCCAGGCTGCGCCTGGGGCCTGAAAAAAGCCGGCATGAGGCTGATGCTGAGGAATCCACACATGGCTAAACAGCTCATCGTCAATGCCGATGATTGCGGACGCAGCCGGGGAGTGACCCGGGGCATCATCCTGGCCCATCAGGCCGGGATCGTCACCAGCACCACGGTGATGATGAACATGCCCTGGGCTGACCTGGCCCTGGAGATGGCGGCCCAGAATCCCCGGCTGGGCGTTGGCGTCCATCTCACGTTCACCCTGGGCCGGCCAGTGCTATCCCCGGCTGAGGTCCCCTCCCTGGTGGATGCGGAAGGCCAGTTCTGGTCGCAACAGGTGCTGCGGGAAGGACCGGAACGCCTTGACCTGAGCGAATTGCGCCGCGAGTTCGAGGCCCAGATCGCAGCCTTTCGTCAGCACGGCCGGGTCCCCACCCACCTGGACTGCCATCATTTCCTGCATATCTATCCCCCCTATTTTGAGGTCCTGGCAGACGTGGCCCAGGCGGAACGCTTGCCGATCCGTCTGCCCCTGCCCACCACCCTCACAGAACGCGACGCGCAGGTCTTGAACCTGGCAGAACAACAGGGGGTGACGCCCATGCGGATGCTGGCGATGATCCAGAAAGACCTGGAGACAGTTCGGGCCAGGGGTCTGAAACACCCAGACCGGTTCATCGGCGAGTTCTTTGGTCGCCCCAACCTGACCGCAGCCAACCTGCGCCGCATCCTGTCCACGGTACGGGAGGGAGTAACCGAACTCATGGTCCATCCCGGCTTCCCAGACCACGAACTGCTGGACAGTAGCGGTTACGTGGACGAACGCATTGTGGAGCTGACGATCCTGGTGAGCGATGAGGTCAGGAAAGCAGTCCAGGACCTGGGTCTCGAGCTGGTTAACTTTGGCGTGCTCTAATTGGGATGGCTCAAAATATTAGTTGACACTTTTGTGACCGAAGGCCCTCATTGCCCAAAGAGGGAGAGAGCATTTCTGGGGTTTTTGCGGCGGCGAAGCCGCCGCAAAAACCCCCTATAAGGCAGTCTTTCCCCTCCCCGATAGGGACGCGAAGCGGGGCGGGGGGGATGGTGCCCTCGTGCGTTTAATTTACGCCCGGATGTCAACCGGGGATATTGACAATCCACCCGATTTACCCTATAATGAAGCCCAACAAAATCATACCCGGCTACATCCGTGCTCTGAGAAGAGGAGGTGATGCGGCCCTGACGACGGATGGGCACCGGCTTTAACTCGTGGAATAGCCCGTAATCACGCAGAACAAAAGGAGGAGAACGGTACCATGAAACGCCTGTTAGCTCTATGCGCGATCGGTCTACTGTTGATGGCCAGCCAGTGCCCAGGGGTTCCTGGCGGGCCGACTTTCGAGCCGCCCAAAGACGAGATCGGCGTGGTGGTCATCAAGCCCGGCGAGCCGATCCACATCGCAGCCTGGTTCGTCATCGCGGGGCCGGATGCCACGCTGGGCCAGGACACCCAGTACGGCGTGGAGCTGGCCATTGACGACAAGGGCGGCAAACTCCTCGACCATCCCATCAAGTTTACGGTCGAGGACTCGGGCTGCAACGCCGAAGGCGGCCAGGCGGCGGCCACCAAGATCGCCGCTGACCCGACGGTGGTGGTGGCTATCGGCTCCAACTGCTCCAGCGAGGCCAAGCCCGGCGCCCCGATCCTGTGGAAGGCCGGCATCTCCACGATCTCGCCCTCTAACACCGCCGTATTCCTGACGGACCCCAAGCGCGGGCCGGAGTACGATGGCTATGCGCGCACGGCCCACAACGACAAGGTCCAGGGCGCGGCGGCGGCCCGCTTTGCCTGGGAGTACCTGAAGATCAAGAAGGCCGCGACCATCCACGACGGTAGCCCCTATGCCGAGCAACTGGCCGGCGTCTTTGCGGCCAAGTTCAAGGAACTGGGCGGCACCATCACCTCCCAGGAAGCCATCGCCCCCACGGATACCGACATGAAGCCCGTGCTGACCAAGATCGCCACCGGCCAGCCGGAGCTGATCTACTACCCCATCTTCATCGCCGCCGGCGGGCACATCACCCGCCAGGCGAAGGAAGTGGCCGGCCTGGAGAAGACCATCCTGATGAGCGCGGATGGCACGTTCTCGCCCGACTTTCTCAAAGCCGCCGGCGAGGCCTGTGTGGGCATGTACCACTCCAGCCCCGACTTTTCTGCCTTTGGCGCCGCCTACCCGGAACTGCGAGCCAAGTACGAGAAGAAATACGGGGTCAAGCCGCTGGCCCCCTTCCATGCCCATGCTTACGACGCGGCGATGATCGCCTTTGCCGCTATCGAGAAAGTGGCGGTGAAAGGCCCGGATGGCACACTGTACATCGGCCGCAAGGCCCTGCGGGATGCCATACTCGCCACCAAGGACTTCAAGGGCGTGACCGGGAACCTCACCTGCGACCAGTATGGTGACTGCGCCGATCCCAAGATCGCCGTCTACCAGATCACGGCCGACAACCTCAAGAGCCTGACGATGCCGGATAAGCCGGTCTGGAAAGCATTCTAATCCCGGCCGCGGCGAGCCTGGCCTATAACCGGGTTCCACCGGAGTATGTTCAGACGAGCCGGGCACAGTTTCCGTGTGCCCGGCTCGTCCCCTGATCGGCTAGAAACGGCGGGGTAATACCCTGGTTCCTCCCGCCGGTTAGTGGGACCCTGACCGGCGGGAGGGCAGGTAGTTACGACGGAGGACCTTATGCTACAGCGGTTACGTGAACGGATCGATCCCACTGACGTCGTTATGTGGGTGATCGGGGCGTTGATCCTGTTGGCAGTCAGCGTGGGTTCCATCATCACCTTGTTTCCGTCCCTGGCCACGGCGCTGGGTCTGACGGTATCCGTCTATGGTTTCACCGACTGGGCCAGTATCCTGATGTCCGGCCTGGCCCAGGGCAGCGTCTACGCCCTCATCGCTCTGGGCTATACCATGGTCTATGGCGTGTTGCGCATGATCAACTTTGCCCACAGCGAGGTCTTTATGAGCGGCCCCTATACGGCCTATTTCGTGGCGGCCGCCCTGTATACCACCGGCTGGCTGGATAGCCAACCCATCATCAGCCTGGCCATCGTCTTTGCCGTCGCCATGATCGTGTCCAGCACCATCGCCGTGCTGCTGGAACGGATCGCCTACCGGCCGCTGCGGACCGCGCCGCGCCTGATCCCCCTCATCACCGCCATCGGGGCGTCTTTCTTCCTGCAATATACCTTCCGGGGCCTGTATGGCTCTGGGTTCCAGGCTTACCCGGTGGTCAAGATCCTGACGGGCCAGTGGATCTTTGCTACACCGTTGGGGGAGTTGCGCATCCAGGTCATCCAGGTGGTGGTGATCGTGGCGGCGGCGGCGTTAATGGGCGGGCTATACCTCTTTACCCAACGCACCCGGGTGGGCAAGGCGATCCGCGCTGTCTCGGAGGACAAGGAGGCGGCGGCCCTGATGGGGATCAACATGGATCGGATGATCGTGGTCACCTTTGTCATCGGGGGGCTATCGGCGGGGGCGGCCGGCGTCCTCTATGCCCTGATGTTCAAGCAGGTGCATTTCTTTATGGGCTTTGTACCCGGCATCAAGGCGTTCACGGCGGCGGTGCTGGGCGGCATCGGCAACCTCCCCGGCGCCATGTTGGGCGGCATCTTCCTGGGCCTGATCGAATCGTTGGGGCCGAGCCTGTTCCTGAACGGGCTGGGCATTGTGGCCCCCTATCAGTTGAAGGACGCCATCGCCTTCATCATGCTGGTGCTGGTGCTCATCTTCCGGCCCACCGGCATCCTGGGCGAGCGGCTGGCCGTGAAGAAAGCCTAGGAGGACAACCATGACTTATCTGCGACTGATCTGGAAACAAGGGCTACAGATCGGGCTGATCGGCGGTGTGGTGGCCCTGTTGATCGCCCTCACCGGGATGGCGGTGACCTTCAATCAACGGGACATCATCAGTGGCGTCGTCTCGGTGGGCCTGATGTTGATGCTCCTGGTCATGGTCTTCGCGGGCTATCTGGCGGCACGACGTACCGCCCAGCCCAGATGGCTTGTGCTGGTGAACGCCATGGTAGCCGGTCTGGTGCCCGGCGTGCTGCTGGTGGTGCTGGTCGTCGTTGGTAATCTGGTCAATCTGCGCCTGATCCTGATCAACGCCTCGCCCATGCTCTATGATCTGCTCACCTTCAAGCAAGGGGTCCTGGCCGGCAGCCTGTCGCTCCTGGTAGCAGGGGGCGTGAGTGGCCTGCTGGCCGGCCTGGTCTACCTGCTGCCGGACCTGCCCCGGCGGGTGCTGGTGACGGCCCTGGCCGGTGTGATCCTGACCGGCGTGCTGCAAGACCTGATCCGCACCGTCATCGCCGCCTGGGGGCCGTTGGCGATCATCAATCAGTGGTTCTTTACCGGGACCGGGTTGACTATCCCAGGGGCCATAACCGTGTTCGTCCTGGTGGCGGCCGGCGTGTACTTGCAGGCCAAACGCGGTGCCGCGGTGCAGGCGCAATATCGCAGCCTGCGCCCCACGACCCAAAGGGGACTGAAGTTGACCGGGCTTCTGCTCCTGGCCCTGATCCTGATCGTGCTGCCCCAGGTGCTGGGGCTGTTCCTGAGCGAGGTGCTGACTATCGTGGGCCTGTATATCCTGGCCGGTCTGGGGCTGAACATCGTGGTAGGCTTTGCTGGCCTGTTGGACCTGGGCTACGTGGCCTTTTTCGCCGTGGGCGCGTACACGGTGGCCGTGCTGACCTCACCGGAACTGGGGATGTTCCACCTGTCCTTTTGGGAGGCGTTGCCCTTTGCCGTCACCCTGGGCGTCCTGTCGGGCGTCATCCTGGGCATTCCGGTCCTCAAGATGCGCGGCGACTATCTCGCTATCGTGACCCTGGGCTTTGGCGAGATCATCCGCCTCCTGGTGCTATCCGACTGGCTGCGGCCGTTCCTGGGGGGGTCCATGGGCCTGGGGCGCCTCCCCCGGGCGATCATCGGTGGCATGACCATTCCCGGGCTAAACATCACCCTGCCGGCCTATGAGTTCACCGGCCCCCAACAGTTCTACTATCTCATCCTGGTGGGGTGCCTGATCGTGGGCTTTATCGCCTGGCGGCTGCGGGATTCCCGCCTGGGTCGGGCCTGGATGGCCGTGCGCGAGGATGAGGACGTAGCCCAGGCGATGGGGATCAACCTGGTGGCGACCAAGCTGCTGGCCTTTGCCTCTGGCGCCGCCTTTTCGTCCCTGGCCGGGGCCATCTTTGCCGACAAGCTAGGCTCGGTCTATCCCCACAGTTTCCAGTTGATGTATTCCATCTACGTGTTGTGCGTCGTCATCGTGGGGGGCATGGGGAGCATCCCCGGCGTGATCGTGGGGGCCTTTGCCGTGCTCGGTCTGCCGGAACTATTGCGGGAGTTCGCCGAGTACCGGCTGCTGTTCTATGGCGCGGCGTTGGTAGTGCTGATGCTCCTGCGCCCGGAGGGGCTGTGGCCGGAGGCTTTGCGCCGGCGCGAGCTGCACGAGACAGAAGAGGCGGGTGAACCGGTCCCCGAGGCAGACCTCACCTGCGCCCCCGCTGAGTAGGAGGAAGCCGTGGCTATTCTCACTGCACGTCAAGTAACCAAACGCTTCGGCGGCCTGGTAGCTGTAGATACCCTGGACCTGGAAGTTAAAGAACAAAGCATCCATAGCATCATCGGCCCCAACGGGGCCGGCAAGACCACGTTCTTCAATTGCGTCACCGGTTTCTATCGCCCGGAGGAGGGGGAGGTCTCCTTCAATAGCCACTCCCTGGTGGGCCTGCTGCCGGACCGCATCGTGCGCCTGGGGATCGCCCGCACCTATCAGAATATCCGGCTCTTTGCCAACCTGACGGCGGTGGAAAACGTGCTGGTGGGCCAGCACGCCCACCTGAAGACGGGGGTCGTCGGGGCGGTATTGAGACCGGCCGGCACCCAGCGCGAGGAGCAAGAGGCGGAAGCCGAGGCGCGCCGGCTCCTCAAGTTCGTGGGCCTGGCCGGCATGGGCGATTTCCTGGCCAAGAACCTGCCCTACGGCCAGCAACGTCGGCTGGAGATCGCCCGCGCCCTGGCCACCAGGCCCAGGCTCCTGCTCCTGGACGAACCGACGGCGGGCATGAACCCCCGCGAGACCCAGGATATGATGGACTTTATCCGCCGCCTGCGCGACGAACTGGGCATCACCATCCTGCTCATCGAACACCAGATGCGGGTGGTGATGGGCATCTCTGAGATCGTGACGGTGCTGGACTATGGCAAAAAGATCGCTGAGGGGCCGCCAGCCGAGATCCAACGCAACCCCACCGTGATCGAGGCTTACCTGGGCCGGGGCAGCGCGGCCGAATTCACGCGCATGGCATGAGGTGAACATATGGCCTTATTGGAACTCGAAAACGTACATACCTATTACGGCCAGATCCACGCCCTCAAGGGCATCTCCGTCACCGTGGAGGAAGGGGAGATCGTGACCCTGATCGGCGGCAACGGGGCCGGCAAGAGCACCACCCTCAACACCATCAGCGGCCTGTTGCGGCCTCGCCAGGGGAGCATTCGCCTGCTGGGCGAAGAACTGACCCGCTGCCCGGCCCACGAGATCGTGGCCAAAGGAGTGGTGCAGGTGCCGGAAGGCCGGCGCATCTTCGGTCGCCTGACGGTCCAGGAGAACCTGGAGATGGGGGCCTACCTGATCAAAGACCGCAAAAAGATCAACGAGAACCTGGAGCGCGTGTTCACCCTCTTCCCGCGCCTGAAGGAACGCCGTCACCAGGTAGGGGGCACCCTCAGCGGCGGCGAGCAACAGATGCTGGCGACCGGCCGGGCGCTGATGTCAAATCCGCGCGTCTTGCTCATGGACGAGCCTTCCATGGGCCTGGCCCCAGTGCTGGTGGATAGCGTGTTCGATACGATCCGGCAGTTGAACGAAGAAGGCACGACGATCCTGCTGGTGGAGCAGAACGCGCGCATGGCCCTGCAGGTGGCCGACCGGGGCTATGTGCTCCAGACCGGCGAGATCGTGCTCAACGACTCGGCCGAGAACCTGCGCCGCAACGAGATGGTGCGCAAGTCATACCTGGGAGAGATGTGAGGCGCGGAGAGACAGCGGGATGGACGATATAAGGCCTGGCACCTTGTGCCAGGCCTTATGATGTCTTTACGTGCAACCGCTCGTATTATGTGCTCACGCGGGGTCTGCGACCCCGCGCCCAGCGGCGGGTGACACACCCGCCGCGAGCGTGATAATATGTGCTCACGCGGGGTCTGCGACCCCGCGCCCAGCGGCGGGTGACACACCCGCCGCGAGCGTGACCACACCCGCCGCAAGCGTGACCACACCCGCCGCGAGCGTGACCACACCCGCCGCGAGCGTGATAATATGTGCTCACGCGGGGTCTGCGACCCCGCGCCCAGCTGATACACCCGCCGCGAGCATGAACATCTCATACCCGCTGTTCTGTCATCTGGGGGTTTTTGCGGCGGCTTCGCCGCCGCAAAAACCCCCTGCCAGGCATTCTTTCCCCTCCCCTAAGGGACACGAAGAGCCTATCCGAAAAAGGTGTAGGACAGCCTTTCCAGGCTGTCCAGGCAGGCTGGAAAGCCTGCCCTATAGTTTTTCGGACAGGCACGAAGTGGGGCAGTGCTCTCATCAGATCAGTCATGACGGCGGATGCTCACCACCGGCACGACTGGCTCCTGTTGACCCTCCACGGTGAGCCGCTGGACCTGTTCGCCCACCTGTAGCTCCACTTCCCAGGTGGGCACCCAGAGCAGGGCAAAGGTCAACACCTCAACCCCGGCCTGAGTCGGGCGCAGCACCAACTCCTCCACCTGCGTCGCCAGGGCATCGTAGCGCTGCCCGATGGCGATGATCTCGTCTTCCAGCTCGTCATTGAGGGCCTGGAGATCAGCCTGGAGGCGGGTGATGGTGACCTCGGATTCTTTCACTTCCATCTCGGCGCGCTGAGTCATACGCCGTTTGGAGGCGGCCGTGGAGATGGAACGCAGGGGTTTGCGGCCAAAGATGAAATGCCCCACCGTCTCCAGGCCGCTGAACATCTCCTCCCGTTTACGGGCCTCGTAATCGGCCCGATCCTCCTCCAATTCCTGTTGCTCGCGGAATAGTTGTTGCTCCAGCCGTTGGATGCGGGCCTGATAGCGAGCGCGGAGCCTGGCAGCCTCGCTCTCGGCCCGGCGATCCGCCTCGGCATCGGCCCGGCGCAGGAATTCTTCCCGGGACTCACCCACCTGGGGCGGCAGGTCGGGGAAGGCGGGGTTGTAAAACACGGTCAGGGGCGCCGAGCGCAGCAGGTAGCTTTTGAAGCTGGCCTCCAGCCGGCGCGCGCCGGTGACGGTCTTGAGCGCCGGGTCCAACGGCGCGTAGCGCACATCACCGGGCAAGGGCGCATATTCCAGCTCGTCGTCCGAGACGGCGATGCCGTGGGCAGCCCAGTCAGCCAGGCGGTGGGCCGGCACCGCCCGGCTCACGACGACGTTGTGGTAGATCGCCGGCCGGGCCTGCTTGTAGGTAACGCGGGCGCTGCCGTAAAGGTACGGCTGATAGACTGGCCCCTCAGCACGGAGCAAGACCACCGGCTGATCAGGACCTGGACGCAACGTGGCGGCGCGCCGGGCGTCAGCCGGGGTCATGCGGGGCCGCAGATAAAAGACGGTGAGGCGGTCGGCCGGTTGGGGAGCGACCACGGTCGTGGTATGGGGAGCGAGAGGCGCAGCCCTGTCGGCTATCGCCGGCTGTCCGCCGCCCACCGGCCGCTGTGGCAGGGCGCGAATCTGGTCTTTGGTGAGTGGACCACGCAGGTAGCTCATGGCCCAGCGGGTCTGAAAGACGAGCGGGCCACCAGAGGCGTGGACGTTGTGCAGCAAGAAGACGCGAGCACGCAACCCGGAGATGAGGCGGTCTATGGTGGCCCGGTCAAAGCCGGCGCCAGCCTCGTGGGTGACAGCCTCCAGGCCGTCCAGGAGCCGGGCCTTGTCGCGTTCGGTTTGCAGGCGACCAACGAACCAGGTGCCGGCGTTGCTCAGGGCCTTGTAGTCCAGGTCCACCGGGTTTTGGGTACACAGCACCAGCCCCAGGCCAAAGGCCCGGGCCTGCTTGAGCAGGGTAAGCAGGGGGAGCTTGGACGGCGGATTGGCCGGGTGCGGGGGCAGGTAGCCGAACACCTCGTCAAAATAAAGCAGGCCCCGCAGGCTGGTCGTGCCGGGCTGCCCCCGCAGCCAACCCCAGACCTGATTCAGCAACAGCGAGACAAAGAACATGCGCTCGGCATCACTCAGGTGGGCGATGTAAAATACGCTCAGGCGCGGTCTCTGCTCCCCCTCCCGCCGGGTAGACTGGCCCAACAGCGCGCCGATGTCCAGCGGGTCGCCGGTCAGCCAGTATTGAAAGGCTGGCGCGGCGGCGATGCCGTTGAGCTGCAAGGCCAGGGCCAGGCGGTCGGCCGGTGGAAAGAATTGGTCCCGGTCCACCACGCCGAGTTTGGGGAAGGGCGGTTGCTGGACATAGGCGATGAGCCGGGCCAGGTCCAGCGCTTCGCCGGCCTGCCAGGCGTGTTCAAAGATGTTGGCCAGCAGGATGTGCTCGCGGGAACGCAAGGGGTCAGCCGACACACCGATGAGGCCCAGGAGGGCCGTGACTGTGCCGTTGATGCGCTCGCGAAGGACCTCGCCGTCGCGGTCCCAGGTGAGGTCGGCCGGCATCTGGAGGGACTGGATGATGCTGACCGGCCTGCCGGCGTCGCTGCCGGGGGTATAGACGACGAAATCAGCGGCGGCCTGGAGCCGGCGAATGTCAGCCGGGCCCAGGTCCCAGCGGGCCAGGCCGTCGCGCCAGGTGGCGGCCACCTGCTCCGCATAAGCATCCAGGTCCTGGCCGGCGCGGCGGGCGTCATCGGGGTTGATCCAGGGGCGAAAATCGGCCGGGCGCAGGTCCGGGAACGTCAGGAGCAGGTTGCTCACGTCGCCCTTGGGGTCAATGATGATGGCGGGCAGGCCGGCCAGGGCCGCCTCTTCCAGCAGGTCAATGGCCAGGCCGGTCTTGCCGGAGCCGGTCATCCCCACGATGACGGCATGGGTGGTCAGGTCACGGGAGTCATAGGTAAGCCGCGCCGACACTGGCTGGTCGGTTTGCAGGTCAAAAGGGCGACCCAGGTAGAAAGCAGGGGACATGATGTGCTCCCGTCCGAAAACGTGCCATGAACCCTCCCGCAGGGCAGGTTGGCAACCTGCCCCCACTGGCAACCGAGGCAGCCGGTCATTGGGCGTGCTCTCTCACTGCGCCCTAACCTGCGGGAGGGTGGGCTAAGGCCAATACCTTTCAAATAACACTCCGGAATCGAGCCTTCAGGCGGAAAATCCGGCTGAAGCCTCTACTCCGGCACCTTATTTGAAAATTGGGGCTAAGTGCCTATCCGAAAAACCGTAGGGCAGGCTTTCCAGCCTGCCTGGACAGCCTGGAAAGGCTGTCCTACACCTTTATCGGATAGGCTCTAAGGCGCGATGATCCGATGGATCAGCGGTGGCGGCGCGACTGGCTGGGGGCTAAAGAGAAACGCATCGTGCAGCCGTCGTTCTGCCTGGGCCAACCGTTCCTCATCGTTGGCATGGATCGTGCAGAGTAGCTGGCCCGCCGGCACATAATCCCCCACCTTGGCGGCCAGGATCAGGCCCACAGCGTGGTCCACCGGCTCGCCTTTGCGAGCGCGGCCAGCCCCCAATAAGGCCACCGTCAGGCCCACCTCCATAGCATCAATGGTCTCTATATAGCCGGCCTGCCAGGCGCGCAACTCTTTGACGAGGCGGGCCTGGGGCATGATCTCCGGCTGCTCGATGACCCGGGGATCGCCGCCCTGAGCCTGGATCAGGTCCCGGAAGCGTTCCAAAGCCGCGCCGGACCGCACCGTCTCCTCTAACAGCAACTGGCCCTCCGTTGGGGTCTGGCACCGGCCGGCCAGGAGCAACATCTGCGCCGCCACCGTCCGGCACAGCAGCCAGAAATCCGCCGGCCCCCGCCCTTTGAGGGTCTCGATAGCTTCCCGGACCTCCAGGGCATTGCCCACGGCATAACCCAGGGGCTGATTCATATCGCTGATCACGACTACCACGCGCCGGCCCACCTGCTCGCCGATGCGCACCATTGTCTCAGCCAGGGCGATAGCCTGCTCCTCCGTGCGCATGAATGCGCCCAGGCCCACCTTCACGTCCAGCACGATGCCGTTAGCCCCGCCGGCGATCTTTTTGCTCATGACCGAGCTGGCGATAAGGGGGATACTATCCACTGTACTGGTCACGTCGCGCAGGGCATAGAACTTGCCATCGGCCGGGGCCAGGTCCGCCGTCTGCCCGGCCACGACGACCCCCACCCGGCGCAGTTGGGCCAGAAACTCGGCCACCGACAGGTCGGCGCGAAAGCCGGGGATGGATTCCAGCTTGTCCAGGGTCCCGCCGGAGAACCCCAACCCCCGACCGCTCATCTTGCCCACCGGCACGCCGGTCGCGGCGACCAGCGGCGCCACCACCAGGGTGGTCTTGTCGCCCACCCCGCCGGTGGAATGTTTGTCCACCACAAACGGGGCGACGCTGGACAGGTCCATAGTCGCCCCACTATGGGCCATCGCCCAGGTCAGGTCGGCGGTCTCGCGGGCATCCATACCCCGCAACGCCACGCTCATCAGCCAGGCCGCGGCCTGATAGTCGGGAATCTCGCCAGCGGTGAACCCCCGCACAAAAAACTCGATCTCCTCCCGCGACAGGGACTGACCGTTGCGTTTCCTGGCGATAACATCTACGGCACGCATCACTACCCCTTCTCCAGACTCGACAAGGCGATGAAACGGTAATAAGTCTGGGACCATAACAGGAAATCCGTCTGACCGACCTGGAGAAGCTCGACCGGGTCCAGCCCACAGCGTTGTTCGTAGGCCACCAGGTCCTCCAGCAGCCTCATCAGGATGTCCATCGTGGAACCGTGTTCCAGGGCCAGGGTCAAGATGCCCAGGAACTCGTCCTGGCAGGAGCCAAAACCGGGTAAGGTCTCATCATACGGTTCCACACCTTGCCAGGTGGACTCTGGACCGAGATTCCCCATCGGCTATCCCCCAACGAAAGTGATGCCCTCTCAACGGGGGGCGATTATACACCATTTAACCGGGTCTGGCAAGGAGTATCGTCTGACATCCGCGCATAACTTCTGTCAGGGAGGGAACAAGGAGGGAGGAAGTCTTTCTGGGGGTTTTTGCGGCGGCGAAGCCGCCGCAAAAACCCCCTACCAGGCCTTCTTTCCCCTCTGCGACCTGGCAGGCCGTAGGGAGTGCGACCCACCACAAAAGCGTCATCCTCCCGCAGGTTTTAGGACCTGCGGGAGGGTTTTCGGACAGGCACTAACCAGCAGGGAATCCTTGTTTAAAAGTAACTGCCTACCCTGAACCCTCCCGCAGGTTAGAAAGGGGCTGGCAACCGCGCCCAAACCTGCGGGAGGGTAAAACCACACAGGAACACGAAGGATTCTTGGGCCTGACCCTGGCCGGCCCCGGCGGGGCCTACACCTTGTTTGACAATCGGCCTGGGGTTGTGGTAATATGGCAACGTGAGCCGGGAGCAGGTGATGTTAGTCTTGGATCGAACCACATGCGGGGACCTGAGCGTCTCCGGCCAGCGCGAATGGCTGGTGACGAACGGGATCGGCGGGTATGCCGCCGGCACGGTGGCCGGGGTGCTGACCCGACGTTACCACGGCCTGCTCATCGCCGCCCTCCAGCCCCCGGTGAGCCGCATCTTGCTGGTGACCAAACTGGACGAGACGGCGGTCTACCAGGGCCGCGCCTATCCCCTGTTCGCTGACCGTTGGGCCGATGGCTCAGTGGAGCCGGCCGGCTTTCGCCACCTGGAACGCTTTCACCTGGAAGGCACGACGCCGGTCTGGACCTATGCCTGGGCCGACGCCGGGCTGGAGAAACGGGTCTGGATGCGGCCGGGGGCCAACACCACCTACGTGCGCTACGACCTGCGCCGGGCCACTGCCCCCCTGACCCTGCGCCTCCAGGCCCTGGTCAACGGCCGCGATCACCACAGCTACACGCGCGCCGCCACCCGGCAACCAGGGCACATAGAACCCGTGGCCCACGGCCTGCGGATAACGACCGGGGCCAACCTGCCGCCCTTTTACCTGCTCAGCGACCGGGCCACAGCCCAGCCCCAGCACGAATGGCGCCGGGGGTACTTCTTGAGCGTAGAGGAATATCGCGGCGAGGAACCTCTGGACGACAACCTCTACGTGGGCCTCTTCGAGACCACCTTACAGCCGGGCGAATCCCTCACCTTCGTCGCCAGCCTGGCCGATGACCCCGACCTGGACGGCCAGGCTGCTTATGACCACCGCCGGGCCTATGAGGCCGGCTTGCTGGCCCTGGCCCGGCCGCACCTGCCCCTCACCGACCCGGCCATCGAGCAGTTGGTCCTGGCCGCCGACCAGTTCATCGTCACCCGCGACTTCCAAGAAGAGGGGTCAGGACAGAGCATCATCGCCGGTTACCCCTGGTTCGCCGACTGGGGCCGCGATACCATGATCGCCCTGCCGGGCCTGACTCTGACCACCGGTCGCCCCACCGTGGCCGCGCGTATCCTGCGCACCTTTGCCCGTTTTGTGGACCAGGGCATGTTGCCCAATTGCTTCCCGGACGTGGGCCGCACCCCGGCCTACAACACCGTAGATGCTACCCTGTGGTATTTCGAGGCCATCCGGGCCTGTCACGCCGCCACGGCCGACGAGGGTCTGTTGCGTGACCTGTTCCCGACCTTGCAAGAAATCATCCACTGGCACCAACGCGGCACGCGCTACAGCATCCAGGTGGACCCGACCGATGGGCTATTGTACGCCGGGGAGCCGGGCGTGCAACTAACCTGGATGGATGCCAAAGTGGGTGATTGGGTGGTGACGCCACGCACCGGCAAGCCGGTGGAGATCAACGCCCTGTGGTACAACGCCCTGCGCGTCATGGCTGATTTCGCGCGGCGGCTGGATGAGCCGGCTGCCGATTATGAGAAACTGGCGGACCGGGTACGGGCCGGGTTCGCCCGTTTCTGGAACCCGGCCCGGGGATACTGCTATGATGTCCTCGATGGCCCCGCCGGGGCAGACCCGACCCTGCGACCCAACCAGTTGCTCGCCGTCTCGCTGCCCCATAGCCCCCTGGACGCGGCCCGGCAACGGGCTGTGGTGGAGGTCTGCGCCCAACACCTGCTCACACCGGTGGGCTTGCGTAGCCTGGCCCCCACCGACCCGGCCTATATCGGGCATTACGGCGGCGACCGGCGCACCCGCGACGCCGCTTACCACCAGGGAACCGTGTGGGCCTGGCTCATCGGCCCCTTTATCAGCGCCCATCTCCGAGTCTATGGCGACCCGGCCGCCGCCCGGTCCTTCCTGCTGCCCCTCTTCGAGCAACTGGCCCAACATGGCCTGGGTTCCATCAGCGAGATCTTTGACGGCGACCCGCCGCACACCCCGCGCGGCTGCATCGCCCAGGCCTGGAGTGTGGCCGAGGTACTGCGAGCCTGGCAGGAGATCACAGCTAAAGCCTCGACTTCAGCACGCTCTGACATCCGTGTATAACTTTTGTCAGGGAAGGATGGGTTTTTCAAAAATTGGTTGACATTTTTGTGACCGAAGGCCTTCATTGCCCCTCACCCCCCTTTGTCCCCCATTCTCTGGCCTTGCGGCCAGGGGAGAGAGGGGATAAGGAAGGGGTTTTGCGGCGGGCGGCTTCGCCGCCCGCCGCAAAACCCCGCTTCCCACGAGAGTATACTCATGAGCGTCATCGCCACCCTGACCGCCGGCTTTGAAACCCTCAACCGCCGTTTGTGGCTGGTGCTGTTCCCCGTCGGCCTTAACCTGGTGCTATGGTGCGGGCCACGGATCTCTATCGCCCCGCTGGTGCGACGTATAGCGACCCTGTGGCTCCTGTCACCGGCTGCCGGTGCGTATAACCAAACCCAGATCGTGGCCTGGCGACAACGGCTGGAGGAACTGGCTCGCTCAATCAATCTGCTCGACGCGTTGGCCGTGGTCACGCCCAACACAGATGTGCTCTCCCGCCTCCTGGTCTATCCCTTCACCAACATCCTGACCATGCCTCTCCTGGCAGTATCCCCTGATCCCCGCACCGCCCCAGCGCCACTCCGGCCACCCGGCATCGAATTGCACGACTGTACCTCCCTGTTCGTCACGACAACGGTTCTGTGGCTGGCCGGGGTGTTCCTGAGCGCGCTATTTCTGGGCCTCATTGCCCAGATCGTCCGCGATGATGAACTGGAACCGGCCGCCTTGTTCAAACAGGTCGGCGCGAGTGGCGTCCGTATCGCCAGCTACCTGCTGCTGGGGAGCGTCGGGGTGGCCCTGCTGATGCTACCGCTGCTGCTCCGCCCCGACCCATCCCCCCCAACCCTGACCGTGTGGTTAGCCTTTATCCTGTGGTTGGGAGCCGGTTTCTATCTGTTCTTCACGCCGGCGGCTCTGGTGATAAACGAGGTCAACCCGCTACGGGCAGTCTGGTACAGCGTTCAGGTCGTGCGGATGGACCCCTGGTCAGCCCTGGGGCTGATCGGCAGTATGACGATGCTCCATACCGGCCTGCCCCTGTTGTGGCAGCAGCTCACCACCTGGCCGATGGGGCTGCTGATCGCTATAACCGGTCAGGCCTATGTGGGGACAGGGCTGATCGTGGCATGTATGATGTTTTATCTGGACCGCTATCGCCAATGGCGGGAACTGGTGATGGCGGCCGGGCCACGATAGGCGGTGGTTTGTGGAAGCCGTAGCACTCCTGATCGGTATAGCGGTGCTCGTGGGGGTGATTTACGCCTTGTGGCGGGCCGGGCCGACATGGAACGATGCCCGGCACCGGGGCCTGTCTCGGCGCGCAGCCTGGTATTGGGCCGGGCGCGAGGTGGTGCAACCCGGCTGCTACTGGTGGGGCGAGCGACTGGCACTGCTGCGGCCCGGCGAAGCGGCCCCCATCCTGGCGACAGAAACATCCCGCCTGGGGCTGCACCACGTGACGAACGCCGCCTGCGCCCTCTGCGGCGCCGAGATGCCGGGGGTCCTGGCCCTGGACGACCAGGGCCGGCTGACGGTTCGGCGCGAATCAGTCTGTGCTGTCTGCGGATTCAGGCTGGATGCGTGCCGTTTCTGTGCCCATTTTCGGCCCCATACCCGATCCGGCCGGTGGGGAAACGGCTGGGGTGACCAACAGGACGAGAGCAGGGGGCGCTGTCAGCGCTACCGGACCTGGCAGCCGGTGCAGGAGTTAGCCCCGCACCTGGCTCGCAAGCTGGAGGAGATGGGCTACGAAGGTTTCCTGGCCCCGGCCATCATCCGGGATTCTTATCTGCCGCTGGACGAGTGCCGGGCCTTTGCTCTCGACAGCCGCCGGGTACGGCGGGCCGGCCTCAAAAACCTGGATCAACGCCGGGCCGCGCTGATCCGCCTGGCCCGGCACGCTCACCTGGAAGAGCAGCCCTGATTTAGAGTTCACTCCTCTTTGCCCTCACCCATCTGCCGGGCCTGAGACAGCAAATGCTGCATCTCCTGGCGCACTACCGGGTCTGGTATATCATCCACGCGCTTGTAGGCTTTGCCCCCGATCTGGATGACCTTGACCTCCTCCATGCCACCGGCCTGGTCCGACTCCATCAGGATCGCCCGCACCTCCTCACGCAAATCCGGGTCCGGGATGTCTTCCACGTCATAGTACTTCTGGCCCTCGATCTGGATCTCCAGGTCAAAGGCGATGCTGGCCCGACCCAGGCGCAAGCCCTCCTCGCTGGTGAGCCGGCGGGCCTGTTCCGCCAGCAGACGCACCCCCTCGCGCACTTCCGGGTCATTGATCTCCGTCAGGTCATGATAGAGCCGGCCGTCCACCTCAACGGCAAATAGCTCCCCCCGCTCCGTCACGAACGTGCTGGCCTGCTGACGACGGCGTTGCGCATCGGCCTCGCCCAACCATTTGATGCGCACCTCGTGGTCGGCCAGCGGCGATAACCCACCTTTCTGACGGCGCACCAGTTCGATAACCTGGCGTACCTCCCGGCGCAGACGCTGGTCCTGGATCTGCCCCAGGTCCGTGTATGGGACTCCATTGACCATGATCTGCTGCTGACCATCAATCTGGGTCACGCTGACCGTGTGGCTCTGCGTCATCCCCCGCATGAGGCCCTGGAGCCTCTGGGCAGAACGTGTTCTGGCTCCCCGGCTCAGGGCCATATCCCGGCGGTCCCGCAGCCATATCAGCAAATACAGGACCAGCAGGATCAGGATCGCCGTCAACAGCACGATGATGACCAATTCCGCCAATTTGATGTCCATACGAATAACTTCCCCCCTGATGACGCGGTGACGATAATGGCTTTGCTCATTATACACCATCGCTTACTATCTTGCCACCACCCATTTGCTCCATAGCAGGGAGGAGGTTTTAGGGGTTTGGCGACGGTAGAGCCGTCGCCAAACCCTTTCCCCTGGGGATACCAGCACTGCCCCCTACATCTGCATCTGTGGTCCTTCCCGCAAAACCTTCTCCGGATCGCGATCAAAGACCACTTTACAACCCTTACTGCAAAAATAATACGTCTTGCCTTTGTACTCCGACGTGGCTTTGGCCTTTTTCTCATCCACGTCCATGCCGCATACGGGATCCTTAGCCATGTTCTTACCCTCCTCATAATAATATGTGCTCACGCGAGGTCTGGAACGCCGCGCCAGCGGCGGGTGACGCACCCGCCGCAAGCATGACACACCCGCCGCGAGCGTGACACACCCGCCGGTCTCTTGCTCGGCGGGGGTCTGTGACCCTCTTGCTCGGCGGGGGTCTGTGACCCCCGACCCTTACGCGGACACACCCGCCGCGAGCGTGACGCACCCGCCGGTCTCTTGCTCGGCGGGGGTCTGTGACCCTCTTGCTCGGCGGGGGTCTGTGACCCCCGACCCTTACGCGGATACACCCGCCGCGAGCGTGACGCACCCGCCGCGAACACGGGCCATGTGCTTACCCTACTTTCAGATTCGAATCATCGTCTTGCTGTAGCGACCTGGTCAGTATTATCCTCTCCAAGGCCTGAAGTCGCTCCTCCAGGCGATCTTGCCGGTCCAGCAACTCATTTATAGCGTTGATCACCGGGTCAGGCAGCCGATCATGGCGCAACTGGTTGTTCTCCAACGGCTCTTTGGGACCGGCGATGCGGCCAGGCACGCCCACCACCGTGACCCCGGCCGGCACCGATTCGATGACCACCGAGCCGGCCCCGATGCGGACATCATTGCCCACCGTTATCGCGCCCAGCAACGTGGCTCCAGCTCCCAACGTCACGCGATGACCAATGGTGGGATGGCGTTTGCTCTTGTGCGCGCTCGTCCCCCCCAAAACCACTCCCTGGTACAGCAACACATCATCCCCGATCTCAGCCGTCTCTCCGATGACCACACCCATGCCGTGGTCTATAAAGACGCGCCGACCGATCCGGGCCCCGGGATGGATCTCCACCCCGGTCAGCCAGCGGTTAAAATGCGAGACGAGCCGGCCCAGGAAATAGAGCCGCTGTAACCACAACCGATGAGCCAGCCGATGCAGCCACAGGGCATGTAGCCCCGGGTAGCAACAGAGCACCTCCCAGACCGTTCGGGCGGCCGGGTCCTTGGCAAAGACCGTGTTCACATCCTCGCGGATGTGGGCCAACATTTTGAGCGCATCTATCTCCTCCTGCTTTGATAGTCGGCAATGGCCTGCCGCAACGCCTGGGGAGCGACGGCGGAATCCTCTTTCCGCTCCGGGACACCCCCCAGCGCCTCGATCACCTGCTCCGGCGTGATCGCCAGGGCCTCGGCCAGCGTCTTGCCCTGGGCCAGGACGCAGGTCATGCTACTGGTGGCGATGGCCACGGGGCAACCCAGCGTCCGGTGCCTGATCTCAGCGATGCGGCCATCGGCGACCCGAATCCAGAGATGGACCAGGTCATCCGGACAGCGCGGTCCGCCCCCGGCCTGGCCAAACCCATCCGCATCCTCGATGGTTCCCACGTGCTGAGGGTGCTGGAAATGTTCTAACACTTTTTCACTGTACATGGTCTTACTCCGTCTCAAACAGCGAGGTACTCAGATACCGCTCGCCGGTGTCCGGCAGGATCACAACGATGAGCTGGCCCCGGCTGGTGGGCCGGGCAGCCACCTGCAAGGCCACGTGCGTCGCCGCGCCGGCCGAGATGCCAGCCAGGATACCCTCCTCGCGGGCCAGACGCCGGGCCATGACCATCGCCTCGGATTCTGCCACCTGGACGATCTCGTCAAGCAGGTCCAGCCGCAGCACGGCCGGCACAAAACCGGCCCCAATACCCTGAATCCGATGCGGGCCGGGCTGGCCGCCGGAAAGCACGGGCGACGCCGCCGGCTCCACGGCAACGATCCGCAGGTCGGCCTTGCGCGGCTTGAGCGTCTCGGCGATGCCGGTGATCGTGCCACCAGTGCCTACGCCGGCCACCACTATGTCCACCCGCCCATCTGTATCGCGCCAGATCTCCTCGGCTGTGGTACGGCGGTGGATCGCCGGGTTGGCCGGGTTCTGAAACTGCTGGGGGATAAAGTAGCGGGGATCAGTGGCCGCCAGTTCCGTCGCCCGGCGCACTGCCCCGGCCATCCCTTCCGCGCCGGGGGTCAGGATCAACTCCGCGCCGAGGGCGCGCAGCAAGGCCCGGCGTTCCAGGCTCATGGTCTCCGGCATGGTCAGCACCAGCCGATAGCCTTTGGCCGCGCAGACAAAGGCCAGCGCGATGCCGGTGTTGCCGCTGGTGGGTTCCAGGATGATGGTATCGGCCCGGATGCGCCCCTCGCGTTCCGCCGCCTCGATCATGCTGACGCCAATACGGTCCTTGACGCTCCCCAACGGATTGAACGATTCCAGCTTGGCCACCACCGTGGCCTCCAACCCGGCCGTGAGCCGGTTCAGTCGCACCAGCGGCGTGTTGCCGATCGTTGCGGTAATATCCTGATAAATCCCAGGCATCGGTAGCCACTCCCTCTGTCCCCCTTCCCCAGGGGGAAAGGGGATAAGGTTTTCTGCTCGCCAGGGGTCTGCCAGTCCTGACCGGGCGACCCCGCGCCCAACGGCGAGTGGGCCGGGCACACCAGCCACGAGCACGAGACCCTTGATCAAGGATCGCTCAACAGGGTCGTCAAGCGAGCCTGGTCAAAGCCCACCACAACCTGGTCGTTGATAACCGTAACCGGCGTGGTCAGTACCCCCAAAGCGCGCAGAGCGTCCAAAGCGCTGACATCTTGTGTCACATCACGTTCCACAAAGGGTATGCCACGTTGTGAAAGGAACTCTTTCACGCTTTCGCAAAACATTCAACCTTTACCCTGGGTATACACCGTAACCTGTTTGCCTGTCATAGCTCCTCCTATGTTCGTTGATAGTGGGGGCGAATATCCGTTCGCCGCAGCAGATTCGCATTCGTGACCACGGTCACGGAACTGGTGGCCATGGCGATCTCGGCCAGGACGGGGTGCATGAGGCCCAGGATCGCCAGGGGGATCATGACCACGTTGTAGAAAAATGCCCAGAACAGATTCTGGCGGATCTTGCGGAAGGTGGCCCGCGACAGTCGCACCGCCTGCACCACACCGGCCAGGTCCCCGCGCACCAACGTGATGTCGGCGGCCTCGATAGCGATGTCGGTGCCGGTGCCGAGGGCGAGGCCCACGTCGGCCTGGGTCAGGGCCGGGGCGTCGTTGATACCGTCGCCCACCATCGCCACGCGCTGACCAGCGGCCTGGAGGCGCCGAATCTCGTCCACCTTGCCATCCGGCAACACCTCGGCCAGCACGCGCGAGATGCCGGCCTGTCGGGCAATGGCCTCGGCGGTACGGCGGTTGTCGCCGGTGATCATCGCCGTCTCCAGGCCCATCGCCTGCAATTCCTGGATCGCGGCCCTGGCATCGTCCTTCAACGTGTCGGCCACGGCGATGACTCCGAGCAGTTCGCCGTCCACCGCCACCAGCATGGCGGTCTTGGCCTCGCCTTCCAGACGCGCCAGTTCTGCCTCCAGGGGGGCCGGATCCACGCCGTGCTCCTCCAGCAACCGCCGGTTGCCCACCAGCACCAGCCGGCCGTCCACCGTGGCCTGGATGCCCTGGCCCCGTATGGCCCGGAATCCCGTCGGCCCGGCCAGCGCCAGCCCCTCCGCTTCAGCCTGGGCCACGATGGCCCGGCCCACCGGATGCTCCGACCCCCGTTCCGCGCTTGCCGCCCAATAGAGGAGTTCGGAATCAGGAATGCGGAAGGGGGAATGTGGCCTGGAACCTTGGACCTGGGGGTTTGGGCTTGGGGCGTGGGACGTGATTTGATCTGTTACCCGGGGTTGACCCCGCGTCAGCGTCCCGGTCTTGTCAAAGACGATCACCCGCACATCCTTCATCGCCTGGATGGCGGCCCCGTGGCGGATGAGGATGCCCTGCCCGGCGCCGATGCCGCTGCCCACCATGAGAGCCGTGGGCGTCGCCAGGCCCAACGCGCACGGGCAGGCGATGACCAGTACGGCCACCGTGGCGAACAAGGCCCCGCCGATTAGGTCCGCGTTGGGGTTCACCCAGGGCAGGAACGCGACAGCCCGGCCGGTGACGCTGTGCAGCAAACCCGGGATGAGCAGCCAGGCCAGCAAGGTCAGGGCCGCGATGCCGATGACGATGGGCACAAACACGGCCGTGACCCGGTCGGCGAACTCCTGGATGGGGACCTTGGTGCCCTGGGCCTGTTCCACCATGCGGATCACCTGGGCCAGGAAAGTGTCTTTGCCGATGCGCGTGGCGCGCACCTGGAGCAGGCCGGTCTGGTTCACCGTGGCCCCGATGACCTCATCGCCGGGTTGTTTGGGGACCGGCATGGACTCGCCGGTGGCCATGGATTCGTCCACCGCACTCTCGCCGACCACCACCACGCCGTCGGTGGGGATCTTTTCGCCGGGGCGTACCACCAGCACGTCACCCACGCGCACCTCGGCGCTGGGGATCTCGCGTTCCTGGTCGTTTTCGAGGACGCGGGCGGTCCTGGCCCCCAGTTCCAGCAACTTGCGGATAGCCTGGGAAGCCCGGCCCCTGGCGCTGGCCTCCACGTAGCGGCCGGTGAGATGAAAGGCCATGATCATGGCGGCGATGCCGGCATAATTGGGCACCGGCGACATGGCGCGCCAGCCCAGCAGACCCACCGCATGAAAGCCCACCACCACCAGGCCGGTGAGAAACGAGACCCCGGCGCCTAACGCGATCAGCACGTCCATATTCGCCGCGCCGTGGGTGGCCGAGTTCCAGGCCGAACGGAAGGTCTGGCGACCGGCCCAGAAGAGGGCCGGCGCGGCCAGGACCACCATCCCCAGGTCAAAGACCTCGTGGCTGGGCCAGGCGATCATGAACAGCATCTCTGGCAGCATCCACAGGACGATGGGCACAGTGAACGCCCAGGCGATGACCATACGCCACCGCGCGACGGCCATCTTGCGTTCGTCTTCGTCTACGGTCTCTGTTTCGGTAGCCGGCTCCTCGCGGATGGAGTAGCCCGTATCTGCCACGGCCTGGCGGAACTCGCGCAGCCCGGCCAGGGTGGGGATATACGTCACCGTGGCACGCTCCGTCGCCAGGTTCACAGTGGCGTTGAGCACGCCGAACACGCCGCGCAGTCCCCGCTCCACGTGGGCCACACAAGCCGCGCAAGTCATCCCCTCCACCGGGAACGACCGCGTCTCCGTGCCCACGTCATAGCCCACATCGCGCACGGCAGCGACGAGATCATGCAGGGTGGCCTGGTCCGGGTCATAGGTCACGGCTGCGCGCCCGGTAGCCAGGTTCACGTTGGCCTCTATCACACCCGGCACACTGCGCAGGCCCCGCTCCACATGGGCCACACAAGAGGCGCAAGTCATGTCTGATATGGGTAGCTCGATGCGGCGGTTATTCATTCATCACTCGTAACTACCTACCCTCCCGCAGGTTTGGGCGCAATGGCTAGACCAGACGCCGGTAGGCGCGCCCAGGTCCGGCTGCATCGGTTGCCAGCCCCTTTCTAACCTGCGGGAGGGTTCAGGGTAGGCAGTT
>Ga0209101_1000178_pt1 | contig 54570 bp, 43 predicted proteins | sample ConPoolayeCmetaG_FD_185481 | JGI IMG/M metagenome (GOLD analysis project Ga0209101, IMG submission 185481) | Hot spring microbial mat communities from California, USA to study Microbial Dark Matter (Phase II) - Cone Pool mat layer C metaG... ... | reverse complement strand
TCGGTTGGTATATCCGTTGGTATATCCGTTGGTATATCCGTTGGTATATCCGTTGGTATATCCGTTGGTATATCCGTTGGTATACCCGTTGGTATACCCGTTGGTATATCCGTTGGTATATCCGTTGGTATACCCGTTGGTATATCCGTTGGTAGAGACAGGGCATGCCCTGTCTCTACGTTTACGTTTACGTTTTCGTTTACGTTTACGTTTTCGTTTTCGTTTTCGTTTACGTTTACGGTACCGGTATCATTCCCCGTCAATATCAAAATACCGTGCACGTGGTTGGGCATCACCACGAATGCCCCCAATTTCACGTTTTGGGCGTGATGCGGAATTTCGTGCCACAATACATCGGCAATAACGCCTACGGGAGATAATTGCATGGCGCCATTTTCAATTTCACCGAAATAATGAATGCGGTTTTGGGTGCAAATGGTGATGAAATACGCCCCTGCCCAACGGTAATCCCAATGCGGATGGCGGGCAGACGGTATGCGGTATTTGTTTTGAAATTTATCCATGGTTTGGGTTCGGTTTGGTGGTAGTGTTGTGGGTGGGTAGAGACGTCGCATGCAACGTCTCTACCACGGTTTCGGTATCGGATACGGCAGGAAACAACCCCTGCAACAACCCTTTTTTGTGCTGTTGCAATAATTCTATTTTTTGCCGCTGGGCGTTGATTAAATCATCCAAGGACGAAAGGCACGCAGCGATTTTTTGTTGTTCAGGGAGGGAGGGGAAGGGAATTTTAATTTCCGAAAACTGTTTATAGCTAATCATTTTTCAATCTCTAATCCCTTCAAGATTTTTGTTTAAATCTCTAATAAAAGGAAATGATTTGAAATAATGGCGATAGAAGTCATTTTCTATTTCAAATTTCTTTCGAAGTATAATATATGCGGGGCTGCATAAGCCTTTGTAATTGGAATATTCTATTCCGCCTTGAAATGACCTTAAGCTGATGATAAAGTCACCAATTTCAACTACCTTATAGCTTTCTATACTTTTTTCAGTAACAGAAATATGGTAATCAATCATGTCTCTTGGAATTGCTCCTTGTTCCTGTGTGACAGCAAGTATTGGTAAATCTGAATTATGATTTTTATTTACAATAGATTCAAATAGTTCGTTCCCATTACAGTATTTCCACTTTCCGCTATTTACAAATTCAGGGAATCTCAGCTTAGGCAAATAGTCTGAACCTTGATTTTTATGATTTTCTTGATTGCTTAGATTTTGTGTATCCTGTCCATCATTTAATCCGTGAGAATCATAGTCCAGACGAGGAAAGAGGTTTTGCAAAAGCCCTTTTTTATATTCTTTGAGCAGTTCCAGCTTTTGGCTCTCGGCTGTGATAACTTCATCCAAGGACGAAAGGCAGGCAGCGATTTTTTGTTGTTCTTGTTTATTATCAGGGTATTTGATTTTTATCCTTTTGAAATCAGAATTGTATAATCTACTAATAACTCCGCCATCTGATGTCTGCCACTTCAAGTTGGAATAACAGTAAAACAAAAAGCAGTTTAGGACAATATCTTCACTATGGTCTAGCCAAATAATGTTTGAATCTTGAAAATAGGCTGGTGAACCATCATAAATAACCAATCTCCCAATTGTTCCAGATGCTGAAATCAATATATCTCCAATTTTAGGAAAAGAATACTTGCTTTTATATTCCTCATAAATTTCTTTGGAAATATAAGCGTCTGCCAAACGACCAAATGTTCCAATCTTGTAAAATGGAATACCATTATTTGGATTTGAGGTAGTTTCCTCCTTAAATATTCTTTTACACATTAAAGGTTCACCAATTTCCCCTAAACTAGTTTCTTCCCACTCCCCACTATCCACAAACTCCGGGAAGCGCAGTTTAGGCACTAATTTATTTTCCTTGTTCTTACTCATATGCCTTCAGTCCAGATATTTCACGCTCTTCGGCTTTCTTTTTTAAAATAGGTATCAATTCGTCCATCAATGCCAATTCTCTTTTGGTGCGTTCTTTCCAATCCAAGTCCAAAGGTTCAAAGAGTTCACTCAATTTGTCGGCATCAAAAATCATTCGGCTGATGATGGCATCGGTAAATTGCCGCAATGCCTCCACTTCCAAACCGTTACGCTGTGCTATTTCGGCTATTTTTTTAGCAATCTTTTCTTCCTTGAATTTTTGATAGCCGTCTTTTATTTCATGCTCATTGAGTGCTTTGCCCACTTGCAGGGTGTTGATGTATTCAATGATGTCGTCCCGTTCTTCCATCAGGTTGGCGCTGCTGCTCAATACACCAATCAATTGGTCGCGGGTCATTTTCTGCTTTTTAGGTGGTGTTTGTGTGTATTTGGCAATCAGTTTCATGATGTAGTCATAATCCACAACCGCGGAAGCAAACAGCACAAATTCAAAATCCAATTGCTGGATGTTTTCAGGTGCTTTGTCGCCTTCTTTTTGCTGGATTTCTTTCAGTTGTTTGGCAATTTCCAGATACGAACTTCGGAATGAACGCAGTTGGTCTTCGGGCATCAGGTTTTCAATGGTTGCTTTCTGTTCTTCGGTAAGGTCGGTGTATTGGTCGAGCTGTGTTTTCAATCGTTGCACTTCTTTAAAGCGATTGATAAACTCTACACGAGCGGTATCGCCTTTGATGTTGTAAACTTCCTGCGGTTCGGCTACCATGTTTTTGTCGGTCATCCACTTTTCCATGGCTTTTACCGCTTCCCGGTATTTCTCGATGACTTTCGGAGCCGGCTCTACCAACCAGATTTCTTTGGCTCGTTCCGGCACACTTTCACCGCTGAATAGGACAATGGCTCTGTCCACTTCGGCTTGTTGTTGGCGAAAATCGAGAATATTACCATAGGGTTTGGTATCGTTCAACACGCGGTTGGTACGGCTAAAAGCCTGAATCAGTCCGTGAAATTTCAGATTCTTGTCAACATACAATGTATTCAAATATTTACTGTCAAAGCCCGTAAGCAACATATCCACCACAATCACCACATCAATTTTGTTTTTGCGTGGATAGTCGGCATTGCTGAACTTCTGAAATTTGATGCGTTGCTGAACATCTTGGTAATAGAGGTCGAAATCTGAAATACTGAAGTTCGTACCGTATTTTTGGTTGTAATCGCTGATGATGGCTTCCAGTGCTTTTTTCTTCTTTTCCGGTTCGACTTTGTTGTCGGCTTTCTCTTGTTGCAGATCTTCCTGTAATTGTTGTACGTCTTTGTTGCCATCGGCCGGAGGGGAAAAAACACAGGCGATGTTTAGGGGGATAAATTCGGGATTTCGTTGTTCCCGTTGTAGAGGCGTTGCATGCTGTGGAGACGCAGCATGCTGCGTCTCTACGAATAATTGATAATATTCAATGGCATCGTTGATAGATGCGGTGGCAAGGATGGCATTAAACCGCCTGCTGTGCGTTGCCGCATCATGTTTTTTCAGAATGGCATTGACAACCGCTTTTTTATGGTCGGTGCTGCCAACGGTTACATTTTTTTCGGGTTTGAAATAATCAATATGAAAACGCAATACGTTTCTATCTTCTATGGCATGTGTAATGGTGTAGCTGTGTAATAAATTTTGGAAAATGTCCTTTGTGGTTACATAAGAACCGACCGTTCCGTCAATTTGCTTGTAGGTGGCGTTGTCTTCAAAAATCGGAGTGCCCGTGAAACCAAATAACTGAGCCTTTGGGAAAAATTCTTTGATGGCTTTGTGATTTTCGCCAAACTGTGAACGGTGGCACTCGTCAAAAATGAAAACGATGCGTTTGTTGCGAAGGGGCTCGAGCCGTTCCTTATAGTTGTTTTTATTGCTTGGATCTAAAGCCAATCCCAATTTTTGAATGGTGGTAACGATTACCTTATTGGCGAAATCTTCCGAAAGCATTCGTCTTACCAAAGTTTCCGTGTTGGTGTTTTCTTCCACGCAACCTTCCTGAAACTTGTTGAACTCCTCACGGGTTTGCCGGTCAAGGTCTTTACGGTCAACCACAAACAAACATTTTTCAATATTCGGATTGTCTTTGAGCAGAGTAGATGCTTTGAAGGAGGTAAGCGTTTTTCCGCTCCCGGTGGTGTGCCAGATGTAGCCGTTGCCGCGGTTTTGCTCAATGCAGTCCACAATGGCTTTTACGGCATAAATCTGGTAAGGTCGCATGACCATCAGTTTTTGTTCGCTTTGCACCAGTACCATGTACTTGCTAATCATTTCCGCCAATGTGCATTTGCTCAAAAACTTTTCGGAAAAGTCGTCTAAATGCGTAATTTTTTTATTGTCTTCGGCAGCCCATTGATAAACGGGTAGAAACTGTTCGTCGGTATTGAAACGGAAATGTGCGCCATTATTATTGGCAAAATAGAAAGTATTGGTGCGGTTGCTCACAATAAATAGTTGCATGAAGCAAAGCAATGAATTGGTATAGCCGTTACCCGGGTCGCTTTTGTAGTCCACAATTTGCTGCAAGGCTTTTCGCGGGCTGACGTCCAGACTTTTCAGTTCAATCTGCACCACGGGAATGCCGTTAATCAGTAAGATCACATCGTAACGGTGATGGCTGTTGCTCGTGTTGATGCGGAGTTGATGGATGACTTCAAATTCGTTTTTGCACCAGTCTTTGATGTTTACCAACGTGTAGTGCAAGGACGTTCCGTCCTCACGGGTAAAGGTGTTAATTTCTCTAAGGCGTTTGGATGATTCAAAAACATCCGGATGGATGATTTCTTTAAGTAGTCGCTCAAATTCTGAATCGGTTAACTTTACACGATTCAAGGCTTGAAACTTCTCACGGAAGTTTTTTTCGAGCGAAGCCCTGTCCCGAATGTCTGCCCTATAGGTGTATTTCAAGTCGGTCAGCTTGGCAATCAAACTATTTTCTATTTGTACTTCTTTTGTCATATTAAATTTATTATCGTTCGAGGTTGCTTTTTTCATCAGGTCAATCGGTCTGTTCGTTGGTAAAAAGTGGCACTTTTGTCCTTGCGAAGGGTCGGTTTGTGCGTGAAGCAAAGCCGGGTTTACCTTACATTTCGTGCTTGTACTGTCGGTTTGTACTTGTTGCTAACGTGCAAATTTATGCCTCGTGCAAAACTACCTGTATGCATATCGCGCAGCATAAAGGATGCCATCGAGGCCTTTTGCGAAAGGCTCCGCCTACGGCGCTATGCGGAAGACGGCATCGGGGCGTACTTCGGATGGGTCGGTACAAGTTCCTCCAGGCCTCTGAGGGTTACGGCATGGGGCAATTCGCCGAGGGGAGGTGTCGAAAACGACGGGACTCGCCTCATGGAAAAAGAGGGTGCCGGCGATTCATATCAGGGGCAGGCGCTTTTCGTCGCATACTTGTTCTTTGACCTGTGCCTCGGTCGTATGATGAAGTTTCGGTACTCCCGCCCTGTAACGGCATAAGTATTGTTTGCCCGGCAGAGGGTCAAGTCCATGAGAAGCCGTAGAAAACATCAAGCACCGCTCTGGCCTAAAATTGGGTGATGCTCGGCTTTGGGCGATAAGTTTTTTCGGCATTTCGCAGGCAATCGGCATCGCCCAATTTTGAGCCTACCTTCGTTTTGATTTAGGGGTTTGGAAAGAAAGCGCCCATTGCGCAACGCAGTGCGATGGCAATAGGCGCTTGCCGGCCCCGACGCCGTTGCCTAATTGGCGTTGTCGCTCAGAAACTTCAGCCGCATGAGCTCGACCTCTTCCCAAGTAACCTCCTCTTCCTTGAGCGCTTTAACGGCCGCTTCGATACTGTCGGTCTCTGCGGTAGTGAAGTAATCTAGGATGATTTCGCGTACGTATTCATCTACGTTGTTGTTGATGTAGTAGTCGAGATTAATTTTTGTGCCGGCCTGTACGATACTGTACAGCTCATCCATGAGCTCCTGCCAAGTGAGGTCATTGGCGTTGGCGATGTCCTCGAGCGGGATTTTGCGGTCGATGGCTTGGATGATGTTGATCTTTGTCTTGGACTTATTGGCCACGGACTTGATGGTGATGTCCGATGGCCGCTCGATTTCGTTTTCTTCGACGTACTTTTTGATCAGCTCCAAAAAGGGTTGGCCGTAGCGCTGTGCTTTGCCCATGGAGACGCCTTGAATTTTGGCTAAATCTTCCATGGTGATGGGGTATTGGGTGGCCATCTCTTCCAGCGAGGGGTCTTGGAAGATGACGTAGGGGGGGAGATTGTATTTTTTAGCAACGCTCTTGCGCAGGTCTTTGAGCATGTTCATGAGCGTCTCGTCGAGTACGGCGGTGCCTCCTCTTTCGTCGTCGAAGTCGTAAGCGCCGCCGTCGTCGTAGTTGTGGTTAATGGTAATCTGTATGGGGTAAGGGTTTTCGATATATCGGCGGCCTTCTGGAGTGACCTTAAGGATGCCGAACTCTTCTATTTCTTTGTAGGCTAGGTTGTTGATGATGGCATGGCGCAGGACGGAGGTCCAGAAATTCTCGTCGCGCTCGTCGCCGATGCCGAAGTTTTCCGAGTGGATAAACCGGAAATCCTTCATTTCCTTGGTTTCGTTGCCCAGCAAGAAGTCCACTATCGTCTTCATCAGGTAGTTCTCCTTGAGCTCGAGAATGGCCGACAGGGCCTGCACCATTTCTTCTTGGACGTTGAGCCGTTCTTTGGGCGTTTTGCAGTTGTCGCACATCTTGCCGCACTTCTCCTCGTCGAACTCTTCGCCGAAGTAGTGCAGCAAGAAGCGCCGGCGGCAGGAAGCCGTTTCGGCATAGGCCACGACCTCCTGCATCAGTTGGGCGCTCATCTCGCGCTCGGCAAGAGGTTTATCGCGCAGGAACTTTTCCAGGCGCAGGATGTCGTTGTAGTTGTAAAAGGCAATGCACTTACCCACCAGCCCGTCGCGGCCTGCGCGGCCGGTTTCTTGATAGTAGTTCTCTATGCTCTTGGGCATGTCGTAGTGGATGACGAAGCGAACATCGGGCTTGTCTATGCCCATGCCAAAAGCAATGGTAGCGCAGATGACGTCGATTTCCTCCATGAGGAAGTCATCCTGTGTCTTAGAGCGGGTCTTCGGGTCAAGTCCGGCGTGATAGGGAGCAGATTTGATGTCGTTAACAACGAGTATTTCGGCTAAATCCTCTGCCGTCTTGCGGTTTTGCACATAGATAATGCCCGACTCGCCGCGGAATTCCTCCTTGATGATCTGTATGATTTGGCGGATAGTTTGGTCCTTTTTGATCTTTGGGCGTACCTCGTAAAAGAGATTTTCGCGGTTGAAAGAGGCTACGAAAAGCCGGTAGTCCTCCATGCCCAAGTTTTTGATGATGTCTTGCTGTACCTTGGGCGTGGCGGTGGCCGTCAGGGCGATGATGGGCACATCGCGCGCGATGGCGTCCAGCATGATGCGAATACGCCGATACTCCGGCCGGAAGTCGTGTCCCCATTCGGAAATGCAGTGTGCCTCGTCTACCGCCACGAAGGAGATGTTCGTATTTCGAAAGAATTCGATGTTCTCCTCTTTGGTTAGGGTTTCCGGTGCCACATAGAGGAGCTTGGTCTTCCCTTCTGAGATGTCCTGCTTCACTTTGCGCATTTGCGAGCGCGTCAGCGAGGAGTTTAAGAAATGCGCTACCTCGTCGGTGGCCGAGTAGCCTCGGATATTATCCACTTGGTTTTTCATCAGGGCAATCAGCGGGCTAATCACGATGGCTGTGCCGGGCAGCATGAGGGCGGGCAGCTGGTAGCATAAGCTTTTGCCCCCTCCGGTAGGCATAATGGCAAAGGTGTCGTGCCCATCGAGTAGGCTTTGAATAATTTCGCGCTGTTGCCCCTTAAAAGCCTCAAAACCAAAATGCTTGAGCAGGTTCTCTTGGAGGATGTCAGGTGTGCCGACTATAGATGACATGTCTCAATACGATTTTAAAATCCGTCCACTTTTAACCAAAGAAAAGTCTACATCGCCGTATGTCGTAGGCTTTCCAAAAAGCCGCCAAAGATAGAAAAGCGCGCCGGATATTCCATGAAACTTTTTAGCGGAAAAAACGGTAAAAATGACACTATCTCAAGCAAATGTTTGGGCTAGAACATTTTGATACTTCAAAAGCAAAATAAAAGTTTGAAAAACAAGGCGCTGCGATCGCCCCTGACCCTACATCGGTTTTCTCACTTGTGCTTCGAAGACGCTTCATGTAGGGCAAATATATTTTGGAGACGTGCTTGATGCAAGAAGGAAACCTTCAGCGGCGGCAGAAAAAGACAAAGACGGCGCAAAATGCCCTCTACAGCAGGTTTTCGCTGCCCAAAATCGGTTGGGTAAGGTTTCACGAGAGGGGCCCATCTTATTAAAAAACACGAGGAGACCTCTTCTTGTTGCCTTCATTGGTGCTTGGCGACGGGGCCGACCGTTTTGAGTGAAAAAAAGTTCGCGCTTTTCGCGTTCTTTGCACCGTTCTTAAAAAAGCGCTCATGAACCGATTAGCTTCCTCGATACTACTCATCGGCTTGTGCCTATTGCCCTGTATAGGTCTTCTAAGCCAAAATTGCTCGGAGATGTCCGAGTATTTTCGCGAGGGTGCCGTGCTTGAATATACGCACTACGACAAGAAGGGCAAGGCGGAGACCATTAGCACGCACCGCATTCGGCGTATTGAGCACGTAAACGATACCTTAGTGGCACACGCGGATATCACCGTCGTCCAAGCGAAGAACGGCAAGGAGGTCTCCTCTTACTCGGTGCCGCTAAAATGCCACAAGGGAGTGCTCTTCGTCAATATGCGCAGCATGGTGCCTGCTGCGGAGGCCGCACAGTCTCCTGACATGCAGGTGGACATTACCGGCACCGACTTGACCTACCCTGCCGTGTTGAGGGTGGGGGAAAGCCTGCCCGATAGCGAAATGGAGATGACGTTGCGCATAGGTAATGTCCCGTTCATGCGGAATCGGTATGTAATAAAAGACCGCCGTGTGGAAGCAGAGGAGACGCTCACCACAGCGGCGGGTACGTTTAAATGCTACAAAATCGGCTACACGCTTAATTTTCAGCTGTTGGGCGCTCGCAGCCAACGCAGCGAAATATGGTATGCTCCTGCGGTGGGTACGGTGAAATCCGTCTCCTACAACAACAAGGGGCAGGAGGAGGGGCGGACGGAGCTAACGAAGTTCAGCAAGTAGCCGATAGCCCGAATTTTGCCGGCAATCGTTTCAAGACATGAACATTACCGTTCAGGAATTGCGCGAGAAACTCCAACTGGGCGAGCCCTTAGTATTGGTGGACGTGCGCGAGCCTTGGGAACACGAAGAATTCAATATCGGCGGTCACCTCATACCTGTGGCGCTCTTGTCGCACCGGTTAGAGGAGCTAGAAGGCTACAAGGATCATGAAGTGGTGGTTTACTGTCGCTCTGGGGTCCGCAGTGCGGCGGCTCAGGCGCTTTTGGAGCTCCAAGGGTTTCGCCGGGTGCGCAACCTTATGGGTGGAATGGTCGCCTGGCGCAGTACGTTCGGCGATGTGCGTCCTTGAGGTGGGTCGTCTCATCGTCCGGGGAAGTTGCGCCTGGGTCGCGGCGTGGGTTGCCCTGGGGTGCTCGCCCAAGGTATACACCGTTCGCTATTATCTGCCGCCGGAGTATGCAGCGGCGGCAAATACCCGGCCGGCATCGTGTCCGGGGTGGGAAAATTATGTGCCGGATCGGCGTTTTCCTCATCACCTACCTATGCGCTATTTGCGCGTCAACATCCATATCCTGGACAACGGCAGCGGCACCGCCCATCGGCATCCCGACTCGGCTCGTCATTTTGCCCGCGAACTCATCCGCCTGGCCAACGTCGCCCTCGACACCAATGTGGTCAATTGGCGCTCTCCGGAAGGTACGACCGCATTGCCCAAGCGCTACCGGTATGTGCTGACGCCCCAGCCCGACCGCACCGGCGACGAAGGCGTTTACTACCACTACGACGACGACCTTTATTTTTTCGTCTCCAGAGGGAAGAACCAAAATAATTATACGCGCGACGTCATCGAGCGCTACGCCGTCGGCGGCGACTCTATCGTCAACATCTTTCTCTTGGTGCATCATCCCGATAGCGTAGCTTCTTCTACGTACAAGGCCGACGGCCAGGGCATCGCACTGGGTATGTCGGTAAAGATAGCAGGTGCTTTAGAGCGCCCTTTTGGCCCGGAGGCCAGCGTGGGCTTGCTCAACCACGAAATCGGGCACGTCTTAGGGCTTAGCCATGCCTGGATGTACGATGGCTGTCCCGACACGGACGACCATCCCAACAAGTGCTGGGAGTGGAACCCGGAACCTCCCTGCCGCGACCAGGCTACCAACAACATGATGGACTACAACGCTTACCAAATAGCCCTTACGCCGTGTCAAATCGGCAAAATACACGCCCTGCTCTCCGACGAGCGCGCCGCCATACGCCGATACTTAGTGCCAACTTGGTGCTCGTATCGTCCTGAGCAGACGCTGATTATCTCCGACACCGTAGTGTGGAAGGGAGACCGCGACCTATCGGGAGACCTCATCATCGCCGCCGGTGGGCATCTTCGCCTAAGTTGCCGGCTTTCTCTGCCGCCCGGTGGACGCATCGTCGTCCAACCCGGCGGAGTGCTCTGGCTCGACGGCTGCTACCTTCACAACGCCTGCGGGCAAATGTGGGAGGGTATCTTCGTCCAACACAACAAAAAGCATTACGGGCAGGTGCGCTTGCTCAAGCCTCCGCTCCTTTCCTCAGTGCGCCCTCAGCCAACAAAACAAGCAAGAAGACTGACGGCCGGGCTGTAGCTGTTGTAAGTGCTTTATGCGAAAGGCTTCCTGCGGATTGTCGAATATGTGCTGTGTTTCAAAGAGGACGACACGGCGCTCGCCGGGCAATACATCGAAGTAATTGTCTGAAAACCGCCCCGGCGCACCGGCACTTAGGTAAACGCTCTTGACCAACACCGGGCTCTCCAATTCCAAACGATAACCCTTCTCCGTGGGGGCGACACTCAGCGCGATGCGCGGCGCGGGAAGCAGAAGCTTCTTGGGCGCGACAAAATAGTAGAGGCGTCGGTGCAACGGATTACCCGCCGGGTCGAGTAACTGAATATCCGCCACGGCTTCTTCCTCCTTCCGCCGGTGGAGCAGTTCGCGTACGGAGCCTTCCCAAAGCAAGCGCGCCGAGTCGGGCGTTAGTACCGCCTTAGGTACCCGTATCTCGCCCAGCAGTTTGCCGGAAAACGTCATGGCCCTAACGTACAGGTCTACGACCACCGAGTCGTTCGGAATATCGGCAGCGGCAAACACCTTGAGGGAGCCCTTTTCAACGAGCGGCAGGGCCACCACGGGTCGATACGCCTCGCGCACGTAGTAGTGAAGCGCTTTCCACCGGCCGTAGTAATCTATGCTCGACCAGGAAGCCACCGGCCAAACGTCGTTGAGTTGCCAGTAAAGCGTACCCCTACAGTAAGGTTTGTTGCGCCGATGAGCCTCAATGCCGATGCGCATGCCCTCGGCCTGCAACAGCTGGCTGACGTAAACGAAATCCTCAAAGCTGCTCGGCAAGCGGAAATCGCGGCGCAGGTACTCGGCGATGAGCGCATTGCCGCGAGGATGTTTCTGGTGAGCGAGCATGACCTTGCTCTCTAAGAAACGGTCTTCAGGTCGGCTAAAGGCCTCAATGGTGGCCCAATCGGGAAAAGCCTGAAAGCCGAACTCGCTCATGAAACGAGGAACTTTTCGGTTGAAGACTTCAAAGGGCTCTTCATCGTGCCACACCCCCCAGTAGTGAGCGTCGCCCTCGCGCAGCGCTTTGGGATGGCTTCGCCCGTACTTGGGAGAGCTCTCCCAATAGGGCACTCCACCGCCGTAATTGGCTACGTAAGTCGGTAAGAGGTCTTTAAAGAGAATTTCGTAGTCGCGCCAGATTTGGCTGCGCTGGGCTTCGGTGAAGGCCATCTGCCAACCCCAGTGGTGCCATCCTTCGCTGTTTTCGTTGTTGCCACACCAAAGAGCAATACACGGGTGCTGCCGCAGACGTTCGATTTGCTCAATAGCCTCAGCAGCCGCATTTTTTAAAAAGCGGCCACTCGCCGGGTACATAGCGCAGGCATACATGAAATCTTGCCATACCAGAATGCCGCGGGTATCGCACATTTCATAAAAAACCTCTTCTTCGTAGATTCCACCACCCCACACGCGCAGCATGTTCATGTTGGCGGCGACGACATCATCCAGTAGGCGCCGGTAGTGCTCCGGCGTGACGCGGTCTTGGAAGATGTCCATGGGAATATAGTTGGCCCCCTTGGCGAAGACCGGCTTGCCGTTAAGGCGGAAGTAGAAGGGCTGGCCGTGGGCGTCCGGTTCGGTGACCAGTTCGATGGTGCGAATGCCGGTGCGCACCCGGCGCTGCTCGAGTAGCCGGTAGCCTTGCTTGACGTCCAGCGTAAAATCGTACAAGTGAGGATCGCCCATGCCCAGGCACCACCACAGGCGCGGGTTGAGGATGTTGAACACAACGGAGTCCTCTCCCACGCCGGCCTCGAGGGTACGGCTTTCTACCGTCTTACGGCGCCCTTCGGTCAGGGAAAGGTCTACCTTCATGGGCACATCGGAGCGGTAGCGAAAATGGGCCGTCATCACGGCCTCTTGTTCGGAGATGCGCTGCGGTCGAATGAACACGTTTTCTAACAGAAAATCATCCCACGCTAACAGTTCCGGCGCGCGCAGAAGGCCACAGCCGACGAAGCGCGGCCCCCAATCCCAACCGTAATGGAATTGCGCTTTGCGCGTCAGCGTGCGAATACCGCCGGGCAGCTCGTAGCCCAGTGCTTGCCACGCCGGCTCTACCTTTTTGATAGGACTCTCGAAATATACGCGCAACTCATTGCCCGCGGGCTTGAGCAGGTGCTTGACCTCGGCCCTCCACGTGCGGAACATGTTTTCCGTCTCCAAGATGAGGCTGTCGTTGAGGAAAATGAAGGCGTACGTATCTACGCCGCGGAACAGCATTTCCACGTGTTTGCGCTCCAATAGCTGCTCCGGCACGTCAAATGCGCAGCGAAACTCCCAGTCTTCTCGCTCTATCCACCGGAGACTTTCCTCATTGGTGCCGTAAAAAGGGTCTTCTATTTGCTTCGCTGCCAACAAAGCCGTGTGTATGCTCACCGGCACGGAGGCGGGCAACCACTCTCCCGCGTTTGCCTTTCGGAAGAACCAATCGGCTCGCAAGGGATGCCGCAGCGGTACTGCAGCAGTTTGGGTTTCGGCCGGCATATAGGCAAGAATCAAGAAGATGGTCAGCAAAATTAAGCGCATAGAAAGCTTCCCCTTTTAGGTGCGGCGGCAAAAATCTGCCATTGGCGCCAAATGCGCGGCAAGCCATCCGCCGAAAAGCCCTGCTACACGGCCAAGGTTAAAAAATCGCCTTGGGGGGCTACTTTTGCTGCGCGAGAGGTGAACGCCTCCTGAACTAAACCATGCTGAAGCGCTTGCACATCCGGAACTATGCCCTCATCGACCGGGCCGAGCTGGTGTTTTCCGATCGCCTGACCATTATCACGGGTGAGACGGGCGCGGGGAAATCCATCTTGTTGGGTGCCTTAGGGCTCGTCATGGGAGAGCGCGCCGACACAAAGATCTTTTACAACGACGCCGAAAAGTGCGTGGTAGAAGGTTGGTTTGACATAGCGCGCTACGATTTGAAGGCCTTTTTTGAAGAAAACGACCTGGACTACGACGAGGAAATCGTCATCCGGCGCGAGCTTTCCTCGGCGGGCAAAAGCCGCGCTTTTATCAACGACACGCCGGTAAACAACGCCCTTTTGCGCCGCTTAACGGAGGTCTTGGTGGATCTACACCAGCAGTTCGACGTTTTGGACATCCACGAGGTAAACTTCCAACTGCGCATGCTGGATGCCTTCGCCGGCAACGCCCACCTGCTGAGCCGATACCAAGAGGCCTATCGCCGATATCAAGCCGATAAGCACCTTCTATCCGAATGGGCAGAGCAAAGCCGACAGGCGGCGCAGGAGATGGAGTTCCTGCAGTTTCAGTGGAACGAGCTGCAACAGGCCAACCTCCGGGAGGGCGAGCAAGAGCAGCTCGAAGAAGAGCAGACCCGCCTGGCGCATGCAGAAGACATCAAGCGGCTTTACGGGGCGGCCGGCCATTACTTGTCAGAGGCCGAGAACAGTCTACTGGGGCAATTGCGGGCCATTGCCCGTTCGCTTCAGCCGTTAGGGCGCATGTCGGCATCTCTTCGCGCGTTAGGTGAGCGCTTGGAAATGGCCATTGCCGAGCTCGATGAAATTGCCCGCGAGTGCCTGCGACTCGGTGAAGAGACCGATTACGACCCTGCGCGTATGGCCGAGGTGCAAGAGCGGCTCAATACGCTGTATCGGCTGCAAAAGAAACACGGCGTCCAAAAAGTGAGTGAGTTGCTGCAGCTACAGGCCCGGCTGCACGAGCGCTTGGGGGCGTTCACCGACCTGAGCGGTAAAATAGCCGAACTGGAGGCCCGCCTCTCCGAGCAAGAGGTACATTTGCGCCACTTGGCCCAACAGCTGAACGAGCGGCGACAAAGTGCGGCTCCGCTCTTTGAGGAGCGCGTACACGCATTATTAGCCCAGCTGGCTATGCCGCACGCTCGCCTGAAGATAGATATCCGGCCGGCTCAAACGCTGACGCCTACCGGCACAGATGCCGTCCAATTCTTGTTTGCCTCCAACGCCGGCAGCCGCTTTCTACCCATAAAGGACGTCGCCTCCGGCGGTGAACTGGCGCGCCTCACCCTGTGCGTTAAAAGCTTGGTAGCCGATGCCATCCCGTTGCCCACCCTCATCTTCGACGAGATAGATACCGGCATCAGCGGCGAGGTCTCTCGGCGCATGGGCGCCATCCTGCGCGAGCTGAGCCAACGCCACCAGGTCATTAGCATCACCCATACGCCGCAAATAGCGGCTTGTGCCGACCGGCATTATTTCGTGTACAAAGAGGTCGAAAACAACCGGACCCTCACCCGCCTGCGCGATCTTGGCCTCGCAGAACGCATCCGCGCCATAGGCGTCATGCTCAGCGGAGACCCGCCCACCGCAGCCGCATTGGCTACCGCCGAAGAGCTCATCGCCGCCCGATAATTCCTTTCGATAAAGAGCCCTGGCGGCTTATCGCCCGCCGTTGACGGCGTCTTTGTTGGAAATTTTCAGGTAGTTCTCCAACGCCACGGCAATAGAAGGCGCCTCCGGCGTTCCGGCTAAAATGTTGACCGTCAGCCCGCTCTCCTGAACGGCCTTTTGAGCCGCCTTGCCAAAGACACAAATGCGCCGGTCTTCTTGCTTGAAATCGGGAAATTGGTCGAACATAGACTTGATCTCAAGCGCCGAAAAGAAAGCAATGATGTCGTATTTGATGTCCTTCAGCCCCGACAGGTCGGTATTGACGGTGCGGTACATGACCGCCTCCTGAATAGGTATTTTCAGCTCGGCAAACAGCTGGGTAACCTCCGGATTACCCTGGTCGCTACAGGGTAGGAAAAAGCGCTCGTTTTTGTGCCGCAAGATATAGGAGCGCATTTCGGCAACAGAGCGCTCGCCGTTGAATACACGGCGTTTGCGAAAGTTGATGAATTTCTGCAGATAGTTGGCCACCGCCTCTGTGGAGCAGAAATAGCGTGTTTCGTCCGACATCTTGATACGCAACTCCGAACAGAGGCGAAAGAAGTGGTCGATAGCCGTTCGACTGGTGAAGACGATGGCCGTATAGTCGTTGGGGTAGACGCGATTTTTGCGGTATTCCTTCTCGGTTAGACCCTCTACTTGCACAAAAGGGACGAAGTCGATACGCACGCCGTAACGCTTTTCAAGCTCTTCGTAGGGCTGACGCTGCGGAGGCGGTGGAGCGGCTTGCGAAATGAGAATGTTATATACGCGTCGATAGGTCTCCTCTGGAGTAGTGATGGCAAGAGCGGACATTTGGGTGTTGTTTTTTGACGTGGTTTCGTCGGCATTCGGCTTTTGTGGCGGCGTTGTATCCATCCGGGTTTCCTTAGCAGATGCTTTAAGCGCGCGTATTTGCTTTAACAACTCCATCTTTGTTTAAATTAAAGAAGGCTTGTCACCCATCTAACCAGCACAAGTACAGGAGCGAGTTCGACGCTGCAAAGGTACAGCAAAAAGTGGAAGAGATGCCGCGGCAAAAATTTACGGGCGATGGCAGCGGCCCTCAGGTAGCGGTAGATGTAGAAGATGGCTGCCAGGGCCAGCAGCCAAAACACCAGAAAGCCGCTGTAGGAGCGCTGGTAAGCCAGTAGAAAATTGAACGGCAACAAGAACAGCCCCAGCACACAATTGAACAGCATGACAAGAAAACTGTAGCGGCGCATCTCCTCCTTGAGGGGAAAGATGCTCCCAATGCCGTACAGCAGGGCGTGCTTGCCTATGAAAAGCAACGGCGTAGCCACCAGGCACAAGAGCAAAAAACCAATGTGGTTGAACTTTTCCCGTGCGAAGTGACGGGTAATGAGGAAGATAAACACACCGGCGTTCAGAAAGAAACTGGCGTAGAGCAGGTAATACGGACGGCTGCCGATGAAGCTGCCGGCATCGCGCAGGGCCACGCTTAGGGCGTTGTCGTTGAGAAAAGCACGCCACGCTTTAGCGAGCACGTCGCGCCGCGAGGCTACGGAGAAAGCCAAGAAGGCCATCAGCCCTATCAATAGCCAGAAGATATGGTGTTCCGTGAGCGGTGGGCCCAGGGCACTTCTGTTGGTAATTTGCTTAACGGCCGGCTTTTCCATCGGTTTGTCGGCCTCTTGTGTGCGCTCGGGGCGGCGATGCGGTACCACATTAAACGGGTTAGCGGCCAACACATCGGAGGCGACGGCCGCTTTTGAGGAGCTGTTGCGCTGCGGCAAACGGGCCTCGATATCGAACGGGTTGGGCGACGCGCGCTGGGCAGGCAGCGCATTGGACAGAAACGCAAACAAGAGGAGCAGCAGACTGCGGCGTCGCATAGGGCAAAGGTATTGCGTTTGGCACAACTTATTTGCCTACCTTTGAGTCGCCAAACCGGCTATGTCGTTTAACGGTCGTTTTCCAAGCCCTGAGCGGGCTACTATTTGTTTGTCCTGATGAAAGTAGATGTTATCCTCGGCCTGCAGTGGGGCGACGAGGGCAAGGGAAAGGTTGTAGATTGCTTGGCCGAACACTACGACATAGTGGCTCGCTTTCAAGGCGGCCCTAATGCCGGGCACACCTTGCACCTGCAAGGCAAAAAGCACGTCCTGCACACCGTTCCCTCGGGAATCTTTCACCCGCATATCGTCAGCCTCATCGGCAACGGCGTGGTGGTGGACCCTGTCGTTTTGCAGCGCGAGGTGGAGCAACTGGAGCATCAGGGGAACGTGGCCATCGGCAATCGACTGTTGGTGGCGCGCAAGGCCCATCTCATTTTACCTACCCACCGCTGGTTGGACATGGCCAGCGAGGCCCACAAGGGGCAGGAACAGATCGGCTCTACGCTCAAAGGCATCGGCCCTACCTACATGGACAAAACCGGGCGCAACGGCTTGCGCGTGGGCGACCTCGAGCAGCCCGGCTTTCGACGGCGCTACGAAGCCCTCAAGCGCAAGCATCTCGACCTGTTGCGGCTTTACCCTACCATACCGTTCGACCTCGAAGCCGCCGAGGCCGAGTGGTTTGCCGGTATCGCCTCACTGCAATCCCTTTCGCTGGTAGACGGCGAGTACTACCTCAACGACGCCCTACGCCAGGGCAAGCGCATCCTGGCCGAGGGCGCTCAAGGAGCCATGCTCGACATCGACTTCGGCACTTATCCTTTTGTTACCTCCTCTAATACCATATCTGCAGGCGTTTGCACCGGGCTGGGCATTGCTCCTCAGCGCATCGGACGGGTCATAGGCATTGCCAAGGCCTACTGTACTCGCGTCGGCGGCGGCCCTTTTCCCACCGAGCTGACCGATGCTTTGGGCGAACGACTGCGGCAGGTTGGCGCCGAATTCGGCGCAACCACCGGCCGGCCACGCCGATGCGGCTGGTTAGACCTGCCTCAACTGCAATATACCGTTCAACTCACCGGAGCCACCGAGCTATGCCTGACCAAACTGGATGTGCTCGGACATCTGCCCCATATTGCGGTAGCCACTCACTATTTTTACAACGGAAGCCAGACAACTCAACTCCCCTTCGACCTGTGTGAAACTCCGGTAACGCCCGTGTTGAAGAATTATCCCTCTTGGCACGGCAACTTAGACGGCGTCGGGCGCTTTGAAGACCTTCCCCCTGCTGCCCGCCGGTACGTCGAAGAAGTGGAGGCCCTCTTAGGCGTGCCCATTCGAATGATCTCGACAGGCCCTGCGCGCGAGCAACTCCTCGTCCGCTGAGGCCGACTAACCTATCGCCTTTATTTGTTCCTCCCAATAGGGCCGCAACAGCCTAAACAGCGGATGGTGCTCTTGCACCAGATCACCGGCGTCTAACGTCTCCATTTCGCACCAGCGCGCCTCCAGAATGTCGTCTCCGGCAACGACCTCCCCGCTCACCCAAGTGCACGCGTACAGGTGGCTCATCACGGTATCCGGAGTATCGCGATAACGCCAATCGTCTATGCGACAAGAGCCCAGATAGGTGAGCTCATCTACCTCGAGGTCGCCGCACTCTTCTTCCAGCTCTCGCAAAGCGGCATCTTCAAAACTGCTATCCTCCGGATCGACAAACCCTCCCGGAAAACGCAGCTTCGTCTCGTTGGGCTTCCGGGCCAGCAACACGTAGCGATAATCCGGCGTGAAAAGGGCGATATCTACGGTGGGGTAGACCGTCGGATAACGGCGGGCAGCGCCGTAGATGGCTCCTGCGCAAAAATCGCGCAGGGAGATGGGCATGTCGGACGTCGGCGCATCTAAGACGTCTTCCACGCGGGCATTTAGCGGCCGGGCGGGAAACCGGCCCGAATACAGGGCGACGAAGCGCTCGGCACAGCCGTACAGTACGATAGGGCGAGGCAAGCGCAATTGCATGATCCGTCGGTCCAGCTCCTGGCTCCAGATGCGGTCGTCCGGCAAGTCGGGCATTTCTACGGTCATGATCGAGTCGCCGTATTTTTCCATAAACAATGCCCGGCGCAGCTCCCAGTCCAAAGGGTTGCGCAGACTGGGAGCCGGATTGGAGCAGATGACCACGCACACCCGCTGATGCAAGGCCTGCACGCTTTGTACCAGCTGTTCGTGCGCAGCATTCAACTCGTGTACCTGAAAACGCCCGACGATGATGCCGGAGCCCGAGGGTATCGCCATGAAATATGCCTTTTAGGCCGGAAAGGTAACAAAAAACACCCGGCTCTCGTCTGAACACGGCCCGGAGTCAACTGTTTTTTTCAAAAAAAGTCGCTCCACATGTCTACTCCTGCTCGCCACTCTTCTCTGTGTGTACCCGCCCCTTGGCCGTCTTCGTTACGAGGGGCCGTCCGTCTGTTGCTGCTGGCCGTCGGCCTGGGGGCGGCGACCTGTACCAATCGCCTTCCTGAGAATGCTCCACCGAAAAATGCGCCGGCGACCTTGCCGCCTTCCGACCGCAAGTATTGGTACGAAGGGAAGGCGGAGATCAGCACTTTTGACCTCGAACAGCGCCGCTACGGCCGGATGCGCCGCGCCCAGCAGGTGAACGTGTTCGTTACGGAGGACTTTTCTAAACAGAAACAGGTCAAGCTCGACGACCCCGGCGCCAACGAGGCCGACCGCGTGCCGGTGCTAAAGCTCAACGCCCTGCGCCGCTTCAACACGGGCATCTACGACTACTCCGTCATGATGTCTGTCTTTTCGCCTGCTGCCCCGCCCTTTGGCCGTGCGGTGAAGGCCACCTGGAGTATTCAGGACTGGTGCGGGCAAGTCTTTGCTCAGGCCAATCGCCAACCCGACGAGAGCTACCGCTTCCGTCTTTTCTCTTACTTTGAAAGTGAAGGTGATTCCGACGAGATACTCCGCACCGAGTGGCTCGAAGATGAAATCTGGACGGCTCTTCGGCTCCACCCGGATCGTTTTGGGCGCATAGAAAAGGTTAATGTGCTGCCCTCTATGCTGTACTTTCGCTTTCAGCACCGGCCGTTACGACCTTACGAGGCTTCTTTCAGCATCGAAAAGGGCGAGCGTGAAAGCACCCTTCACCTTCGCTACAGCGACCTACCTCGCCGGCTAAGCATTCGTTTTGAAACGGCGTGGCCCCATCGCATCTTGGGCTGGGAGGAGATAGACAACGAGCAGGTAACCAGTCGCGCTACCCTGGTTCGCATCCTCCGCAATGCCTACTGGCAACACAACGACAACGACGGGCTGCCTCTGCGCGACTCGCTGGGCCTGTCTTTTTTTCGGTAGCCCAATTGCTCTGCTCACCCCAGCCGTTCGGCCAGTTCGAGCCATCGCAGCTCTTTTTCCTCTATAGCGCTTTGTAGCCGTCCCAGTTCCTCCGATAGCCGTACGCTTTCTTCCGGCGTCAAGTGGTCGTCGGCGAGGCGCTGCAAAAGGGCCTGCTTGCGCTGCTCTAAAGCGGCTATGTCTTTCTCCAGGCGCTTTATTTCGTTGCGCTCGGCGCTGCTTACTCCCTTTGGAGGAGATTCTTTTGTAGCCGGCACGGCAGCCGACTCGGTACGCTTCAAGGCGCGGTACTCGGCATAGGTGCCGTTGAAGTCTCGGATTTTACCTTCCCCTTCAAAAATGAAGAGGTGGTCTACCAGGCGGTCCAAAAAGTAGCGGTCGTGCGTGACGACGACCAAGCAGCCGGGATAATCCTCCAGGAAGTCCTCTAACACCTGCAGGGTCATCACGTCGAGGTCGTTAGTGGGCTCGTCGAGGATGAGGAAGTTGGGGTTTTTCATCAGCACCGTCAGCAAATACAGGCGGCGGCGCTCCCCGCCGCTGAGCTGGCTGACGTACACTTGCTGTTGCGGGCGCGAGAAGAGGAAACGCTCGAGCAGTTGGGCAGCGCTTAGCTGCTTGCCCTTTTCCAGGGGAATATAGTCGGCTATCTCGCGTACTACTTCGATGACGCGCTTGTCTTCGGATAAGCGAATGCCTTCTTGGCGATAGTGCCCGAAAACGATGGTGTCGCCGATGACCACCTTGCCGGTGTCGGGCAGGAGGGCGCCGGTGAGGATGTCCAAGAAAGTACTCTTGCCCGAGCCGTTGGGCCCGACGATGCCGACGCGTTCGCGGCGCTTGAACTTGTAGGTAAAATTGTCTATAATTTTTCGGTTGCCAAAGGACTTGCTGATGTTGTGCAGCTCCAACACCTTGCTGCCCAGCCGGCTTTCCTTGATGGCAAGGGTCATCTCTTCTGGTTTTTTGCGCAGGCTTTCCAAGGCCTCTTTGCGTTCGTAGTACGCGTCTATGCGGGCTTTTGCCTTTGTCGTGCGGGCGGCAGGGCTACGGCGCACCCATTCCAGCTCGCGCTTGAGCAGCTTGCTTTGCCGTTCGTAAGTAGTGGCCTCTACCTCTTCGCGCAAGGCCTTTTTCTCTAAATAGTCTGCATACGACCCCGAGTAGCGACGCAATTGCCCGCCCTCCAATTCGACAATGCTGTCGCAGATGTTCTCTAAAAAATAGCGGTCGTGCGTCACCATGAACAGGGTAATACCCGGCTGTTGGAGATGCTCCTCCAACCACTCGATCATCTCCACATCCAGGTGGTTGGTCGGCTCGTCTAAGATGAGAAAATCCGGCTCTTCCAATAAAATCTTCGCCAAAGCTAGGCGCTTTTGCTGTCCGCCGGAAAGCGCGCCGACCTTTTGATGAAGGTCTGTCAAATTAAATCGGAAGAGCATCTCCTTTACGCGCGCCTCAAAGGACCAGGCTTGGTATTGGTCCATTTGTGCTATGGCCTCTTGCATCTCCTCGGTGTGGTCTGGCCGCATCAAGGCGCGCTCGTAGCGCTGTATGACCTGCACCACGGGGTTGGCCGGGTCGAGCACCGCCGTGAGCACCTGTAAATGCGGTGCAAACACGGGCTCTTGCTCCAACCAACCGATGCGGATATCTCTTCGCAGCCGAATGCGCGCCTGCTCTCCCTCGCTGCTCTCTTTGCCGGCAATGACGCGCAGCAGCGTGCTTTTGCCGGTGCCGTTTTTCGCAATTAGCCCTATCTTCTGCCCTTTGTCGATGTGGAGGCTGATGTTGCGAAACAACACCTTCTCCCCGTACGTCTTCGTCACATTCTCTAAAGAGAGAAAATTCATAGCGCAAAGGTCGCTCTTCAGTACGCGCCAAAGTAGCGGCGCAAAAACCACTCGGCCGACAACAGGGCCACCAATAGGAAAAACACCCATTTTTGATGTACCAGCGGCGTCGTCAGGGTGGATTGGTAAATCACCGGCTTTAAAGTGGGTAGGTTTTTAATTTTTTCGGCTAAAGATTTCAATTGGTCGGGATATACCATTTCTCCGCCGTGTTGGGTACTCAGCTGGTACAAGACGGCGTGGTTGGCCGTAATGGCAAAGTGCTCCAGTTGTATGGGCTGCACGCTGAAGCGCCCTTCGTAGGTGTACACTTGGTTGTTGAGAGCGGTAGTCGCGCGAAAGGTGTAGCTGCCGATGGGCAAGATGCCGGCATCGAGGACGTATGCATTCCCCTTTCTGTTAAAGGTAAAGAGGAACTCTTTGCCTTGTGCATTGCGCACGGAGAGGGCCACATCCGGCGTGTTGACCAGCTCGTAGTTGTCGTTATACAGCTCTGCGCTGAAGAACACCGGTTCGTTTTCGTTAAAAATGTTTCGTTCGAGCGTGACGCGGAACTTTCGCTTGTCCTCCTTTTGTCCCAGGTATTGCACGGTTTTTCCCACCAATTCGTCGAAGATTTGGTGGTTGTTGTGCTGCATGTAGTCGAAGAGGCGCCATTTCCACAATCCTTCGCCTAGCAATACTCCGCACCGCACGCCGTCGTATTCTCCCACGGCGAGCAGGGGCTGTTCGGTATCTATCCGGCCAATGCGCTTCCACAACACCACCTGCGCCTGAGGGAGAGCGGAGAAATTGCCAAAAGCGCCGCTCAGCGGGCTGAACTTAGGCAGTTCGGCCGTCAGCTCCGGACTAAGGGTGAAAGCCGCAAATTGCGGCGACACCTTAGCCTGGACGTCATCGGTCTGTTGAGCATTGCTCTGGGCGCTCACCAAGCGCTGCGCCTGTGCTAAGGCGCTGTAGTTCGTCTGCAAGCCCGCGATAAACAGTCTGGGAATGCGCCTGGCATCCATTGCAGCCAATACGGCCCGCACATCAAAAGACGGGGAGGGTAGGTTGTGCAAAACGACCAAGTCGTATTTCGATACGTCGAGGCCCGGCTCTTCCGCAAAGGCGAGCGATACCTCGTAGTTGCGGCGGCTCTCCAGGCTTTGGCGAAGAGCCGAAAGGTCGGGGTGCGGGCTGTTGGCCAGGAGTAAAATCTTTTGGCGCGCATCGAGCACGTCTATAAAGACGTCGCGCGTGTTGTTGACCGTTGAGCGCTCGCCTGGAACCTTAGCCAGTGTAAAGCGGTATTGCTGCACGCCCACTTTGTCGGCCTCTAAGACGAGTTCTTTGGTGATGAAGAAATCGTTTTGGTTCACGTTGATGGGGAAGCTCTGTAGCGTTCGCACCTGTTCACCCTCTACTCGGCTTACGGTGAGGACGGTCTGCTGGCCGGCGCAATTCACCGCGCCGACGTCCACTTGCAGGGTAAAGCGGTCGCCCAGGTAGGCGATTTTGTTGTAAAAGATGCGCTTGATGAGCAGATCCTTCCGAGGCGTTGTGTCGCCCATGGCAACGGTGAATACCGGTACGGCCGGCGGCACATCGGCGTAGACGGGATTACTTCCTTGGTTGTAAATGCCGTCCGTAGCCATAACGATAGCTCCGAGGTTTTGCGCGCCGAAGCGGTCGTAGGCCTCCTCAAGCAATTGGGACAGATGACTGGCTTTGTCTTTAAACGAAAAGGTCACGCCTTCGCGCACCGCCTCGCCGAAGGCCAGCTCGTGTACTTCAAAATCTTCGGAGAGCGCCTCGCGCAGCTGTGCCCAGTCTGCCTTGTAGCGCTCTAAAGCCGCGTCTTGCAGCTCAAAGCCTACGCTCTCCGATTGGTCTTGGGCCAGCACGATGACCGGCTTTTGCGTTCGCGTCTGTACGCTCCGCATTAGCGGAGACAGCAGCAATACCGCTATGGTCGTCACGACCGCCCACCGAACCCCGGCTAAGAGGCGATGCAGCTGAGGTGCTTGCTCGCGAAACGCCGTCTCTCGGTAGTAGAGTAAGGCCGCATAGCCCAACCCCAGCAGAGCGCACAGTAACAAAAACCATGTGGGATAGGGAAACGTTAGTTGAGGCATGCTCGCATCCTTCTTTTGGCCGTTCAAAACAAGACGCAAAGGTGTTCAAAATGTTTGACCCACCCGAAGCAAAACCATCAGGGTGCTTAAGATGGCCGGCGGCGGTTCATTCCGGTGGCCCTTGGCTCAGGCGACCGTCGTAGGCTTGCAACAGCCGGTCGGCAGCGGCAAAGGGCGACAACCGGCCCTCGGCTACTTCTGCCTCCAGCGTCGAGAGGAGCTGTTGTACGGCCTCATTCCGGTAAAAGCGCCTTCGCAGCTCGTCCTCCACGCTCTGGCGCAACCAATACAGCGCTTGTTGTCGGCGCTGTCGGTCGAAGTATCCGCTTTGGTGAAACTGCTGCACCGCCTCTTGCACGGCCTGCCACACTTCGGCAATGCCGCTGCCCTCCGCACTGCTGCACATCAGCACGCGCGGCACCCACCCGCTGGGATGCGGCGGAAGCAGCTGCACGGCATTGCGGTAATAGCCCTGCGCCTGATGGGCTAAAGGCAGCCGGTCGCCATCGGCCTTGTTCACCACCAGCAGGTCGGCCATCTCTACAATGCCGCGCTTGATGCCCTGTAACTCATCTCCTGCGCCGGGCAACAACAGCAGCAAAAAAACATCGGTTATGTGCCGGACGGCCACTTCGGACTGACCTACGCCAACCGTCTCGATGAACACCGTGTGGTAGCCTGCCGCCTCCACCAACCGAACGGTCTCCCGCGTCTTTCGAGCCACTCCGCCTAATGTGTCACCCGCGGGCGAGGGGCGTATGAACACCTGCTCCGACGCCGACAGACGCTCCATGCGCGTCTTATCACCTAAGATACTGCCACCGCTGACCGCACTGGAAGGGTCAATGGCCAGCACCGCTACTCGCTGCCCCCGCTCCACCAGGTACATGCCCAAAGCTTCGATGAACGAGCTCTTACCCACCCCCGGCGCTCCCGTAACGGCTACGCGCAGCGTAGCCTCGGTCGGGAGAAAAGCCAAGCGCTCCAGCAGCTGTTGGGCCAACACCTGATGGTCCGAACGAGTGCTCTCCACCAGGGTAATGGCTTTGCCCAAAGCCACCCGATCGCCACGGCATACGCCCTGGACATACTCTTCCACAGACCATTGTGAACGCGGCATGACGGCTCGTGAAAATATACTATCGCTGCACTCCCTTCGAGCGCAAATCCGTCAGAAAAAAATCGCCTTACCTCTTTCGCCCGGCGCTATCCTATATGTGCCCGGTAAGCAGCGGCGTCCATAAGCGAATTAAGGTCTTCCGGATGGAGCACCTCTACTTTAACGATCCAGCCTCTGCCGTAGGGGTCTTTGTTGATCAAAGAAGGGTCGCCCCCGCGGGCATCGTCAATTTCGGCGTTGAACTCCAGCACTTTGGCTGCTACCGGCATGAACAAATCTGAGGTCGTCTTCACGGCCTCTACCGTACCGAAAACGCCATGTGCCTCGATGGTCTGGCCGACCGTCTCCACTTCCACATAGACCAAGTCGCCCAGCTCGCTCTGCGCAAAGTCGGTGATGCCGACGTAAGCAATGTTGCCGCTGTCGAGGCGGATCCATTCGTGGTCTTCGGTATAGCGGCAATTGTCTGGAAAGTACATGATGTCTGATGAAAAAAATGGGTTAGTTCGAAGAACGCGCCCGAAGTTGCCGGACGCCTTGTACAGGCGCCAAAGGTAAAGCGCTCGAAAAGTTGTTAATAGGTCTCGAAAAATTTTTGCGTGCCCTCTTTGGGCAATGGCCGATTAGCCTCTCTAATGTGGTATGCTACGGGAAGGCGACGCTAATAACTACTCGGCGATTTCACCTGTGAGGCCGCCAAAAATCCGCCTCGAACGCCGGCGGGCGAAACTTCCTATTTCAGCACCTTTGCAGGTGTGTTTTTTCACTCCAGCATCGGCTCCTCAATGAAAGACGATTGGAAAGTACACGAGCGATTCATGCGCCTGGCCATCGAGCAGGCGCGTCGAGGCATGAGCCGAAATGAGGGCGGGCCCTTTGGCGCCGTCGTCGTGCGTCGGGGAGAAATCATCGCCCTGGGCAACAACCGCGTGATCGGCACTAACGACCCTACGGCACACGCCGAAATAGTGGCCATTCGGGAGGCCTGTAAGCGACTGAATAGCTTTCAACTGGAGGGCTGCGTGCTGTATACTTCCTGCGAGCCGTGCCCGATGTGCTTGGGAGCCATTTACTGGGCCCGGCCGGAAAAAGTTTTTTTCGCCTGTACCCGAGAGGATGCCGCCGATGTTGATTTCGACGATGCCTTTATCTATCGCGAGATGATGGCTCCCGTGCACGAGCGCCGTATCGAGATGCAGCAGCTCTTGCGCGCCGAGGCACTCGAAGTGTTCGATTTGTGGAAAAACAAACCAGACAAGACGCTCTACTGAATCCGCTCCAAGCAGCGTCTCCAGCGACGCTCTGCTTCTTCGGCGGTCAAGGCGATGCGATGCAAGGTAAAAGGCTGCTCTGCCGGCACGGCGATGTAGACCTGTCCGCGCTCGTTCTTTTTGTCTTGCTGCATGAACGCCCACAGCTGTGGCCACGGCACCTGCCTCAGGTCTTCCGCCGGCAGTAGAGGTTTCAGCAGTTCGACTTCTCGAGCCGCCAAGGTCTCCCGTTCGCACAGGATACCCACGGCCACGGCCTCGCCATGGGTGATGGGGTGGCCGATGCGCAAGAAATAGCTTTCCAGCGCGTGTCCGAAGGTGTGCCCGAAGTTAAGCAAGGCACGCAGACCTTCCTCGCGCGGGTCTTCATCTACGATGCGCGCCTTGACGCGAATGGAGGCGCTCAACACCTCTGTCCACGTGGCGGCGTCTGCGCAATGAGGCGCCTGCACCAACACTTTATCCTGCCGAAGGCGCTCCAGCAAGTCCGGTGCTCCGATGTAGGCGTGCTTGATGACTTCGACCAGGCCGCTGCTCCACTCGCGCCGAGGGAGCGTTTGCAGGAAAGAGGGGTCGGCAAAGACGGCTGCCGGAGGGCGAAAAGCACCTATGGCGTTTTTGACGTCGCCGAAGTCAATCCCTACCTTACCCCCTAAAGCCGCATCGGTCATGGCCAGCAGTGTGGTGGGGATATGGATGAAATCCACACCTCGCTTGTACACCGCAGCGCAAAAACCACTTATGTCGCCTACCACGCCACCGCCGAAATTGACTACCAGTGCTTTGCGGTCCAAACGGGCCTCGAGCATAGCCGCCCAGATGCGCTCACAGGTGGACAGGTTCTTGTACCGCTCGGCAGCCCCAGGAACATAATCGCCGTCCCTAAAGCGCAGTATCAGCCGTTGCGTATCGGTGGGCAGGGGTAGAGCGCCTTGCCAAGGCTCGTAGGCGTCGGCATCGGCTACGAGAAAAAGCCTTGAATAGTGTTGCCGCTGCGCATCCCACCAGGAGGCGAAGGTATCCTTCAGGGCACCTATCCACACCGGACGGCCACCTACCGAGAGCTCGGTAGCGCTCATGAGTGCTCGCTTAGTACGGGCATGTGAATACTGACGGTAGTGCCGCGTCCGGGTTCGCTGTCTAAGTGCAACTTCCAGCGATGTTCTCTGCAGATGGTGTGGACGTAGTAGAGCCCTAAGCCAAAACCCTTGACATTGTGCACGTTGCCGGTAGGCACCCGGTAAAACTTCTTGAAAATATGCTTCTGATGTTCAGGTGCTATGCCGATGCCTTGGTCTTTGACGGCCAGCTCCACGTGGCTGTTTGCCAGCGACAGCGATACCTCGATGTTGGGGGGACTTTTAGAGTACTTCACGCCGTTATCCACCAGGTTGTGCAAAACGTTGGTCAAGTGCAGGCGGTCTGCCCGCACCCAAGCGTGGTCGGTTTGCAAATTCAGGTGCAACACCCCTTTTTTCTCCTCCGTCTTCAGTTCTAAAGAAGGCTGTAAACCCTTGATGAGCTCCGCCACATCAACCTCTTCTAAGTTCAGCTCCAGGTGTTCACGCTCCAACTTGGCCAGTTGAAGCACTTTTTCTACCTGCACGTTGAGGCGCATGATCTGCTCCTTGATAATGGTGGCGTAGCGCGACAACCGTGGGTCGCTCCGAATGAGCGGGCTTTGCAAAAAAACATCGGTGGAGATGTTGATGGTGGCAATGGGTGTCTTGAACTCGTGCGTCATGTTGTTGATGAAGTCGCGCTGTAGTTCAGACAGCTGTTTTTGTTGCAAAATGATGTAAATCGTGTAGATGAAAAACAAGACCGCCAGAAACACCAGCAGGGTAAAGGCAATAACCAAGCGCATGCTGGAGAGGATGTTCACCTCCTTGTTCGGGAAGCGGACACCGAAGTAGTATATCAGGTCGCTGTCGTGGTGGGCCGGTAAGGGTGCGTCGAGCTGCACAGAGCCTTCGCCCTCGGCTTTTTTCCGGTATTTAACCAACCGGCCGCTGACCATCTGGTTGCTCGAACAGTCGAAGATGCCGTACTGAAAGTCTTCTTGAAGTCCTTGATTTTCAAAGGATTTTTGCAGGTAGAATTCTAAAGAGGCTTCGTCGAACTGGTTGTTGACGTTGACGATGTAGTAGTTGGACTGTACCTGCTGAATCAGGTTAGCATCCTCCAAAACAAAAAGCCCTATGCGCGCCAAGTCGCGCGCCGTTTCCAGCAATGCCTGGCGGACGCGGCGGTCGAAGTCCTGTTCTTGCAAGTCCCACATCCGCACGATCCAGTACGTTTGGACGGATATCAAAGCTACTATCGCTATGGCGCCGAGGATGACGACCCGTCGTATCGTCCTGTTGGTCATAGTATGCGATTTTGAAAAGGGGCAGAATAGGCCCGCTGAATCCCTGTTTTTCTCGGCTTATTGGGCAGTTTAGCCTGTTCTTTTGCGGCGTTCGAGACGTCTTTTTTTGGCAGCTAAGGTAAAAAAGATGCGGCGCCCTTCGCTCGACAACCCGATGGTATAGCGAAGGTTGGCGTATTTTTGTACAGAGGTGAGGCGATGGGGGTGCCGATATCTTGGGCGCGGGAGTGTTTTAAAATGCGGTTTTTTATGTACGTCTGTTTTACTTTCTTAGCGAAGGTCCGTCGTCTTTTCGGCCATATTTTTATTGCCTTGGGCGGCCTTTGCTGCGCGGCGGATTCGTTTGCCCAGCCTGCCGCAGAAAAGGAGTGGCAAACGCGCCTCCTTTTGGCGGAAGAGGGCGAGGTCATCGAGTTGCCGGCCGGTCGCATAGCGTTCCGCAACACGCTTTGGCTCGACGGTAAGCGAGGGGTTACCCTGCGCGGAGCCGGCGTAGACCAGACGGTGTTGTCGTTCAAGGAGCAACAGCAAGGGGCAGAAGGGCTCAAGGTTACGCATTCGGCCGATATTACCTTGGAAGGCTTCACCATCGAGGACGCTCGCGGCGACCTCATCAAGGCACAGCACGTGGTTGGGCTCTGCTTACGGGACATTAAGGCGCAGTGGCGCGGCAAGCCTCGACGCACAAACGGCTCTTACGCGCTGTATCCGGTGCAGTGCAGGCGCGTGCGCATCGAGCGCTGTACCGCCATTGGAGCCTCCGATGCCGGTATTTACGTAGGTCAGTCGGACAGCGTATGGGTGAGTGAGTGTTTAGCTTATCACAACGTAGCCGGAATCGAAATAGAAAATACCACTAACGCCTGGGTGTGGAACAACACGGCGCGCGACAACAGCGGAGGCATCTTGGTGTTCGACTTACCCGACCTACCTCAAAAACAGGGTGGGCGCGTGCTGGTGTGGAAAAATCAAGTGCTGCACAACAATCACCGAAACTTTGCGCCCAAAGGCAATATCGTAGCCCGGGTGCCGGCCGGCACGGGTATTATGGTGCTGGCCGCACAACAGGTAGAAATTGCCGAAAACACCGTGCTCGACAACCGAACGGCCTCCACGGCGGTGGTTAGCTACTACATCGCCGAAGCTCCTCTGAAGGATACTGCCTATACACCCTACCCGGCAGCGGTGTATGTTCACCACAATGCGTATGCTCCCGGCCGGCGGATGCCCACGTGGAGGCACCGATTGGGCTTTTTGCTGTGGCTAAAATTCGGGTGCCGGGCGCCCCATATCCTGTACGACGGCATTGCCGCACCCAACGCCGTAGAGAGGCCTCTTTGCCTAAAACAGAATCAGAACGGTTCATTTGCCAACTTGAATGCCGCTCGGCGATTTAAAAATATCAGCCGCGATGCTTCTTCCTATGATTGTTCGTTGCCCCTTTTGCCTCGGCCAGAGTAAAATGCTCTGGGTAACAGCAGGGCTTTTTTCGGCCTTAATGGGTTTGATGGCCTTTAGCCACCGGCCAACAGGGTTTGCCCCCAAGCAGCGCCTGTCGGAATACGGCTTTTTTGCGGCGCCCTTGTCGGCGCTGCAACCGGTACAGGGGGTGCTACCTTATGCCGTTAATGCGCCGTTGTTCAGCGATTACGCCGAAAAGGCGCGCTTCATCGCCTTGCCGGCGGGTGAGCGCATGGTGTTTCGCGAACAGGGGCCCTTCGATTTTCCCGTAGGCAGTACTTTGATTAAAAACTTTTTCTACTACTGCGACTTTCGGCAGCCCGACAAGGGGCGCCGCATCGTCGAGACGCGCCTGTTGGTGCGCGAGGAGCAGGGCTGGCGGGCACTCACCTACGTATGGAACCCAGAACAGACCGATGCCTGGCTGGAGATGGCGGGTGCAGAGGTGCCCGTAGAATGGACAACTGCCGAGGGTAAGCGCCAAAAGTTGAATTATTCGGTGCCGAATCTTAATCAATGTAAAGGCTGTCATACCTCGGCAGGGCAGCTCGTTCCTATCGGGGTGGAGGCCCGGCAGCTCAAGCGCTCTGGACAGCTGGAGCAATGGGCCGCTCTGGGCAGGCTGCAGGTTTCGTCGGCGAGCGCTCTATCAGCCGTAGAGGCCCTGACCGACTACGAAGATGTCGCCTTTCCCATAGACAGTCGCGCCCGCGCCTACTTACACGCCAATTGCGCCCACTGCCATCACGCGCAGGGCTCGGCGGCTAATAGCGGCCTGTTTTTGGAGGCAACCCAGAGCCATCCTACTCATTTGGGTATCTACAAGGCACCTGTGGCCGCCGGACGCGGCAGCGGCAACCGAAAGTACAGTATCGTGCCCGGCAAGCCGCGAGAGAGCATCCTGCTGTACCGAATGGAAGCCGACGATCCGGCCATCCGAATGCCCGAATTGGGGCGGCAGCTACCTCATCGCGAAGGTATCGAACTCATTCGGCAGTGGATACGCCACCTGAAGGCATCCTAACTTATACCGCACTGCCGGCATTCCCTTTCTACCTTTGCCGCATGCAACAATTGGCCGAGGTTCTCTTCTGGGGCAGTGCAATCCTTTTAGCATACACCTATCTTTTATATCCCGCGCTGATGTGGCTCTTAGCCCGCAAGCGCCGGTATCGGCACCCCATGTTTCGCCGCGACGACGGGGATTTGCCTGTAGTGTCGGTGCTCATGGCCGCCCACAATGAAGAGCGCGTCATCGGTGAAAAGCTCTATAGCCTTACTCAGCAGCAATATCCGGCACATAAGGTGCGCATTTACGTCGGCTCGGACGGCTCCACAGACCGGACAAACGATTTGGTCGCCCACGCCTTCGACATTCACTTTCCGCTGCCTCATGCCCATTTTTCGGTCTTCTCGCAGCGGCGCGGCAAGCCACCGGTGATCAACGACCTGGCCGCCATGGCAAAAGCGGATTTTGAACGGCTTTACGCCGGCAAAAAGGCGCCTCAACATCTTTTCGTGCTCACCGATGCCAGTGTCATCTTGGAGCCGCAGGTATTGTACTGCCTGGCCCGCCATTTTAAAGATGAGCGCATCGGCGCAGTAGATGCGCATATTCGCAGCAAGGGGGTGCGCCCGGACGGCATCAGTCGAAGTGAGCAATCTTATTTGAGCGCAGAGGTGCGCCTCAAGTACTGGGAAAGCGTAGCGTGGGGGCAGATGATGGGCCCTTTTGGCGGTTGTTATGCCCTGAGGGCCGAGCTTTTCGAGCCTATCCCGCCGCGCTCGTTAGTAGACGACTTCTGGCTCGTGTTTCGCGCTCTGGAGCGCGGATATAAGGCCATCAACGATTTGGAGGCCGTCTGCTACGAGCACGCCACTCATCGCATGGCCGATGAGTATCGGCGCAAGAAGCGCATTGCTGCCGGCAGTTTTCAAAACCTAATGCGCTTTTGGCGCTGGGTCGCTCCGCCCCGTACGCGCCTGGGTTTCGCGTTTTTCTCCCACAAAGTGCTGCGCTGGCTGGGAGGCTTTTTTCTTATGGTTGTCGTCCTTTCGGCAGCCTACTTAGCCGTTTATCGGCCGTTCTACCGCGCCTTTTTCATAGGCCTACTTGCCGCCGTTGCCCTTTCGGCAGGGTGGTATTTCCTGCAAAAGCGCCTAAAAAGGCCTCCAAATGTACCTCTGCAAAGCATCGCCTACTTTTTAGCCATGAATGCGGCCTTGGTGCACGGGTTTTTTCAGTGGGCTCGCGGCATTCGGGATAATACTTGGCAGCGAACGAACCGCGAATAAGCCTACCTTGTTTCACCGCCACTTCATCTTTCTCGCTACATGAGCGACATCCAGTTCAACACCATTGAAGAAGCCCTGGTAGAGCTGCGCGCCGGCAACGTCATCATCGTGGTGGATGATGAGGATCGAGAGAACGAGGGCGACTTTATTTGCGCTGCCGAGCTCGTTACTCCGGAAATCATCAACTTCATGGCTCAGCACGGGCGAGGGCTTATCTGCGCGCCTATCGAAGAAAAGCGCGCCGATGAGCTGGATTTGCCCCTGATGGTCAACGCCAACACGGCCTTACATGAGACCGCATTCACCGTCTCTATCGACCTCATCGGCCACGGCTGCACTACCGGTATCAGCGCACACGACCGCGCAGCCGGCATCCGGCACCTCACCAACCCGCAGGCGAAACCCGGCGACTTCGCCCGCCCGGGTCATATCTTTCCTTTGCGCGCCAAAAACGGTGGCGTCCTGCGCCGTTCCGGACATACGGAGGCGGCCGTGGACTTGGCCCGCTTAGCCGGTCTTTATCCGGCCGGTGTGCTGGTCGAAATTCTCAACCCCGATGGCACTATGGCCCGGCTGCCGCAGCTGATGGAGGTAGCCCGGCGCTTTAACCTCAAGATTATTTCTATAGACGACCTGGTCGCCTATCGCATGCGCACCGAGCGGCTGGTCAAGCGCGCCTTGGAAACGCCCATGCGAACGCTCTACAGCGACTTCGAGGCCATCGTCTACACCGATGTTACCTGCGGCGACTGCCATCTGGTGCTCAAAAAGGGTGAATGGAAAGAGGACGAACCCGTACTGGTTCGCGTGCACTCGTGGTCGGAAACGGGCGGCATCTTGGGCAACATCCTGGCCGACTACGGCCAACAAATTCACCAAGCCTTGCAAAAGATCGCCCAAGAGGGTAAGGGGGCCTTTGTCTACCTGCGCCAAGGCGACAAGGCAGACCTGCTGACGCGACTGAAGATTTACCAGCAGTACATGGCCGCCGGCGAGCCGGAGAGATTCGACCTTCACACCAGCATGGGCAAGAAAGACTTCGGAATCGGCGCCCAAATCTTGCGCGACCTAGGCATCAGCAAGATCCGACTGTTGACCAACCATCCGCGCCCGCGCACCGGCTTTATTGGCTATGGGTTGGAGATTGTAGAAAATCTCCGGCTGAAATGACCGCCTCGGCTTCTACTCCCGCCGCCGACGGCTCAATGCCCTATTGGGAGCGAAAACTTGCCATTCTTATGAGTGAAAAGCGCATCGTAACTCCTTACCCTCACAGGCAGGAAAGCAAAAAAGCGCAGGTGGGCCGCATGTTCGACCGCATCGCCCCGCGGTACGACTTTCTCAACCGCCTTCTTTCGCTGGGCATCGACGTATACTGGCGGCGGCGCGCCTTGCGCTACCTCGGCGGCGCCGACAAGCCGGCCCTGTTGCTGGACGTGGCTACCGGAACGGCCGATGTAGCGCTGTTGGCCGCCCGCCTGTTTCGACCCTGTCGGGTCATAGGAATAGATATTGCTCCGCAAATGCTCGAACTGGGCCGTCAGAAGATACGCCGCAAGGGCTGGGAGGCGTTCATCCGGCTCGAAGAGGGCGACGCCGAACAACTACCCTTTGAGGACCATACCTTTGACGCCGTTACCGTAGCGTTCGGGGTGCGAAATTTTGAAAACCTCGAAAAAGGGCTTTCCGAAATTTGCCGAGTACTGCGACCGGGAGGACGCGTAGTTGTCTTGGAATTTTCCCGCCCCACGGCTACACCTTTTAAACAACTATATTACGCCTATTTCAAGTACGTTTTACCGCTCATTGGGCGTTTAACTTCACGCGACCCACACGCTTACACCTACCTTTTTGAAAGCGTGCAAAGCTTCCCACAGGGAAACGATTTTCTCAACATACTCGCTCAAACCGGTTATCAGCACCTCCAATGCGAACGACTCACTTTTGGTATTTGCTCCATCTACACAGGTGTAAAAGCTTGATGCTCGTGCTGATTTGGGCAGGGCTTAGCACCACTGCCTGGTCGCAGCGGGCGAAGGGCTACAACTTCAACTACAAGGATTTTCAAGCCAAGCCCTACTACTTCGGCATTAGCCTGGGCATGAACTCGAGCGATTTTAAGATCTATCACTCGCGGGAGTTCATCCGAAACGATTCTTTCGGGCGGGCGGAAGCGGCCACAGGGCCGGGCTTTAATTTGGGTATCGTGTCCAATTTGAAGATCGGCGAATACTTCGACGTGCGCTTTCTGCCCACGCTGTCCTTCGTGGAGCGCAACTTGCGCTACACGCCACCGGGTGAGAGTGCGCAAAGCATCAATCGCCGTATCGAGTCGGTGATGGTGGAGATGCCTTTCCACGTGCGCTACAAATCGGTGGCCTACCACGACTTTCGCATCTTTTTGGTGGCCGGATTCAAGTACGTCTTCGATGTGGCCAGCGACTCGCGTACTCGGCAGGCGGCCGACTTGGTCAAAATCTCGCCTACCGACTTCCAGTTTGAATACGGAGCAGGGGTGCAGTTCTTCTTCCCTTATTTCATCTTTTCGCCCGAGTTTAAAATGTCGCACGGGCTCAACAATACGCTGTTGTACAACGACCGACTGCAGCAGAGCACGGTTTTGGAAAAAATTCTCTCGCGCACCTTTACCATTACCCTTTATTTTGAAGGTTGATAGGGCCACCTATGAGGTGGGCGGTAAACGGTCTTTCGCGGTATGATTCCGCCGACAACGGTACAAGAGATTCTCGACGCGGTTCGCATCGAGGAGGTGATAGAGGAGTTCCTCACCTTGCGCCGGCGCGGAGCAGGGCTGGTGGGTCTGTGTCCCTTTCACCAAGAGCGCACCCCTTCTTTTCACGTGAACCCGGCGCGCAACATCTTCAAGTGTTTCGGCTGCGGCAAGGGCGGCGACGCCGTTGCTTTTTTGATGGAGCACGAAGGTCTCAGTTATCCGGAGGCCCTGCGCTGGTTGGCGCGCAAGTATCGCATCGAGATTCCGGAGGTAGAACGCACCCCGGAGCAGTGGGCACAGCAGCAGCAGGCGGAGTCGCTCTTTATCGTCAACGACTTTGCCGCTAAGCATTTCCAACAGCAGCTGTTCGACACCGACGAGGGCCGCTCGGTGGCGCTCGGCTACTTTCGGCAGCGCGGCTTGACAGAGGAGACCATGCGGCACTTTGGGCTGGGCTATGCTCCCGACCGGCGCGACCTTTTATTGCAAAGCGCCAAAGAGAACGGCTACGACATAGGGCTGTTGCAAAAAGTCGGGCTCGTCAGCGCCGACGGCACGCGCGACTTCTTCCGCGCCCGCGTCATCTTTCCCATTCACGGCCTTTCGGGGAAAGTTGCCGCTTTCGCCGGCCGAACTTTATCTTCCAATAAGAACACGCCTAAGTACATCAACAGCCCGGAGAGCGAGATTTATGCCAAGAGCAAAACGCTCTACGGCATGTATCAGGCCAAAAAGGCGATTCGCCAAAAAGACGAGTGCCTACTGGTGGAGGGCTACATGGACGTCCTGTCGCTCTTTCAGGCCGGTATTGAAAACGTAGTGGCCAGCAGCGGCACGGCCCTTACCGAAGAACAATTGCGGCTCATCCGCCGCAACGCCGGCCGCCTAACCATCCTTTACGACAGCGATCCGGCCGGTATACGGGCAGCCCTGCGCGGCCTTGATCTGGCCTTAGCGCAAGACCTCGTAGTGCGCGTCGTCCTCTTGCCCGAGGGTGAAGACCCGGACTCTTACGTGCGGCGCGTAGGCGCTCAGGCCTTCGAGGCCTATTTGGCCCGGTGCGCCCAAGATGTCATTTTGCTGAAAATGAGCCTCTTAAATGAAGAGGCTAAGGCAGACCCGGCTCGGCGGGCCGACGCCATTAAGGACATGGTGAGCAGCCTGGCTAAAATACCCGACCCTATTCGCCGCAACACGTATGTGCGCGAGTGCGCAGCCCAGATGGGCATCCGCGAAGATGCCCTGCTACAAGAGATAAACAAGCGCCTCCGCGCCGAGCTGCGCAACAAGGCGGAAAGGGAAGCCCGTCGGCCCAACGTGGCGCCTGCCGATGTGCCGCCCGTCTCTGAAGAGCCGCCCTCCGCCCTATCGCCGGCTACCGATGAGTTTCAGGAGCGCGACATCGTGCGCCTGCTGGTGCAATACGGCAGTCGGGAGCTGCCCGGTGAAGCCATCACCGTGGCGGAGTGGGTGCTGGGAGATATCGAGGACTTGCTTGAGGAGTTCGACCATCCGCTCTACGGCCGTGTTGTCCGGGAGTGCCACGGTCGGCTGGTGCAGGGGCTTGCCGTAGAGCAATCCTTCTTTACCAACCACCCCGTGCCGGAAATTGCTCAATTGGCCCTCACGCTGTTGGCCGAGCCTTGGGAATACTCGCCCAACTGGGAGGCCATGTGGCATTATCCCTTGCAAAACCAACCCATGCCCGAAGAAAATGCAGAGGCCGATATTCAACAGGCACTCGGCATGTTCAAAATTCGGAAGCTCAATCGCCTTTTGAAAAAGAACAAAGAGCGCTTAAAAGCCGCTATAGCCAAGGGGGACACGGCTGCAGAGCTGCAATACTTGCAGGCGAACATCAAAATCGAGCAAGTGCGCAACCGCTTGGCCCGTAAACACGGCATTGTGCTCTTCCCGCGCCCCTAAACTCGGCAGTGTCGCCTTACCTTTAGCACTCGCTTTATGTGGATACGCATTTTAGGCAACGGCTCGGGCGGCCCCTTTCAAGGCCGACATTACAGTGCTCACGTAGTGCACAATCGCCGACATTACTTCTTGGTGGACTGCGGCGAGGGCACTCAAGAGCAACTCTATCGCTATAAAGTGCCTGTTGACCGCATCCGCCAGGTCTTCATCACCCACCTGCACGGCGACCACGTCTTTGGTCTGTTCGGTTTGCTTACCTCCTATAGCCTGAAAAACCGCCAACAGCCCTTGCAGCTATTCTCTCCGCCCGGCCTGGCCGAGTTGGTAGAGGAGGTGAGGCGTCGATGCGGGATAAAATTCACCTTTGAACTGGACTTCGTTTCCGTGGACACGAAGCAGTCGGCCAAGGTGTTTGAAAATACCTCTGTAGAAGTCTGGACAATACCGCTGCACCACGGCACGCCTTGCACCGGATGGCTCTTCCGCGAGAAGCCCCGCCCGTTCAACATTCGACCGGAGAGCATTGCCACCTACGGGCTCAGCTATGAGCAAATTCGGGCCATAAAGGCGGGTGCCGATTTGCCGCTGGCCGACGGTAGGGTGGTGCCCAATGCGACTCTTACGCTTCCGCCGGTGCCGCCTCGCACTTACGCTTACTGCAGTGATACGGCTCCTTCACCTGAGGTGGTCGAGGCCGTGCGCGGAGTGGGGCTGCTGTACCACGAGGCGACGTTTATCGAAGAGCACGCTCATGAAGCCGGGCAGTCGCTGCACTCTACTGCCCGCCAGGCAGCCCACATTGCCCGAAATGCTCAAGTAGATAGACTGCTTATAGGCCACTTTTCGGGCCGATACCCCGATGCGAGCACACACTTGCAGGAGGCGCAGGCCGTCTTTCCTCATACGCTCGTTGCCGAAGAGGGCATGGAGTACGCCGTACAACCCTCTCGGCTTCACCCTGCCTAAGGGGCCTGTGCGGCTTAGCTAAGCGCTTTTACAGCAAAAACCGCCCGTTTTGATAAATGCGCTCGCCGTCGGCCCAAATTTCGCCCCCTTGGGTCATGTCGGTGATGAGATCCCAGTGAAGGGGCGACTCGTTTTTGCCCCCGCACTGGAGGTAGCTCTGACCGATGGCCAGGTGGATGGTACCGCCGATTTTTTCGTCGAAGAGGATGTTTTTTGTCATTCGGTCGATGGCGTAGTTGGTTCCGATGGCGGCCTCGCCCAGGCGGCGAGCCCCAGGTAGGGTAAAAATGTAGTCCAAGAAATCTTGTCCTTTGCGGGCCTCCCACTTTTCGATGTAACCGTCCTTTATCCACAGGGTGATGCCCTCGACCTCTCGCCCTTGGTAAAGAGCCGGGTAGGTGAAGCGCACGACGCCTTGCGCGCTGTCCTCCACCGGGCTGGTAAAGACCTCGCCGGAGGGCATATTGTTCTGACCGTCGGAGTTAATCCACGTGCGCCCGACGGTGGAGAAGGTCAGGTCGGTGCCGGGGCCGATGTATCGAATGGTTTGGCAGCGATTGAGGTGCTCAACGATGCGCTGCTGTTCGGCGCGCAGCCGGATCCAGGCGTCTATGGGGTTTTCCTCGAACAGCTTACAAGCCTGGAAGACGAACGTTTCGTACTCGCCGCTGCTCATGCCGGCTTCTTGTGCGGCGGCGTCGGTGGGGTATTGACACAGGTTGCGCCGCAAGCGGCGGTCGGCGATGCGTTCAAAGTAGGTTTTGTTGACGGGGCCCAAGGCCTCTTGCCGAAGTGCCTGGCGATCGGTGGGCACGCTTTGCAGCTCGCGCAGGTTGAAAGGAGCGCGGATGTTCAAGTAGGCGTCAAAAGTCTCCATGGCCATTTGCATCAAGGCCGATGGCGTGCGCAGGGCTGCCGGGCTGCCGTGGATAAGCAGCATCCGCTCGCGCTCGCGAAAAGCCAAGTCGCACTCCACCAGGGCCGCTCCCGCCTCCAGGGCTTCGCGGTACACTTCTCGCACCAGGGGTTCGGCCAGTAGGGTGGTGCTGATGAACACCTTGTCGCCCGGTTGAATACGCAGGCAGTAGTGCACCAGCAGAGCAGCATACTTTTTAAGCAGGTCACTCATAAGCCGGAAAAAAAATCGCTCCAAAAGTACTCATCACCTACCCGCTCGAAGAGGGAGAAATGTCAACGTAGGCTTGACCGCGCTTTTCCGTGCGCCGCTTGTCAACGAATTTTAAAAACGCCCACCGCCCTAAGCGTCGGCTCTATCTTTGCCGGGTAAATCGCACACAAACAACGGCCTAAAAACACGTAAACTTTATGCGTCGGACAGTCCTTCTACTTTTGCTCAGCCTTTCTGTGTTCGTTGCCGAGCGACTACAGGCACAAGGAGCCGCACCCCGGGACAGCACATACATCGAGGTTTTCATCGAAGGGTTATCCTCGGGAACCGCCCGCCTGGTAGGCACCTATGGCGACCAGAACTACATCGCCGACACTACCGTCGTAGATGCCCAAGGGCACTTCGTGCTGCGCCGCGAAAATGCCCTCCCCGCCGGTTTCTACTACTTTTTGCTGCCCGGGCAGAAGAGCTTCTCTATCCTGATCGACCGCGATGACCAGCGGATGACTCTGCACGCCAAAGCAGACGACATCGCCGGCACCATGCAGGTTTCCGGCTCTATCAACACCCAGCTCTTCTACCGAAATGCGCGCTATCAGAATGCCCAAGAACCGGAACTGAAGCAAATTGCGCAAACCCTGCGCGAGTCGCCGCCCGACTCGCCTGAGTACCAGAAGGCCAAAGCCCGCCAAGACGAGCTCTTAAAGCAGCGAAAAGCCCACTTAGACTCCATCTACCGCCAGTACCCCGACGCCTTTTTCACCAAGTTCAAAATAGCCGGGCAAAATCCCGACTGGCCGGAATTCCGCAAACCCAACGGCGAGCTGGACACCATCCGAAACGTCGTCTACTACCGCGAACATTTTTGGGATAACGTAGACTTTACCGATGCCCGCTTGCTGCATACGCCCGTCATCGCCAACAAGCTCAAGCGATACATCCTCGAGCTAACACCTCAACACCCCGACTCGATCATCCCGGTGGCCGACCGGCTGGTGGAGCGCGTGCTGCCCTATAAGGAGTACTTCCAGTTCTTCCTCAACTGGATTGCACTCAATTACGAAAACGGCAAGACGAAGGTGATGGACGGCGAGGCCGTGATGGTTTACCTTATCGACAAATACTTTACTCCTGAACTGGCTTTTTGGGATACGCCGGAGAATATCGCTAAGATTCGCAAAAAGGCCGACGAGATGAAGGCCAGTCTGATGGGCCGTAAGGGCCCTGACGTGCGGGCTTTGGATGTAAACGGGCAATACAAGTCTATTTACGAAATGACGGCGCCCATTATCGTCGTGTTCATGTACAGCCCCGACTGTGAACACTGCCGCGAGCAGGCCCCGCAAATTCAGCGTATTTATGAAAAATGGAAAGACAAAGGGGTAGATATTTTCGGCATTGCCTTGAACACGACCGACGAGAAATGGAAGGAGTTCGTCCGCAAAAACCGCTTCACCTTTACCAATGTGTTTGACCCTACTAATCGCGCCATTTACGCCAAGTATTACGTAGATATTACTCCCGAACTGTACGTCCTGAACAAAGACCGCATCATTGTAGCCAAGAATCTGCAAGCGAGCCAACTAGAGACCATCTTCGAGCGCGAGTTGGCTAAGTTAGGGCACTAACGGCCGGTCTCATCTCGGAACAGCCGGGCTAAGCGTTCGTACGTTCGCCGAACTGCCGCCTGAAGTTGCCGATAAATGCCGCGGGCGGCAGCTTTTTTTCGCTCTACCTCTTGGCGCGTAAGGTGGCGGAGGAAAAGGGCTACTTGCTGTTCTAAGTACTCATTTTCTTCGATCAACCAGCCAGCCTCTTGCAGCAGGTACCAGTTGTCGCTGCGGGCATCGCCGCAAAAGAGAACGGCACCGCCGGTAGCCACCGCACTAACGGCCTTCGACGGCACGGCAATGTGGGTCCAGCTGCTGCGCAAGGATACCAAGTGCACATCGACAAACGCCAATTGTTCGCGCGGTACGTGCTCGAGCAAGACCACTCCGGCTTTGCCCTGGGCGTAAGTCCGAACGGCTTGGGCGTGACGTCCGTACAGGGCCAAGACCAACACGTGCCGTTGCGGGTCTAAGTGGTCGATGACGGCCCGCACGAAATCGGGGTTGTGCGGGTCGCCGAGGTTGCCGCAGTAGCCCAGTACGATTTTGTCGGCAGCATACCAGGCAGGCGGGACTTCCGGCCGTTTTAGCGCGTGAAAGAACACCCCGCACGGCAGCAGCCAGGTGGGTAGCCGGTCGTTGCGATAGGCCTTGCGCAGATGTGCCCCCTGTTGCGGGCCCAAGACAATGAGCCCATACGGTGCTTTTCGGTAGGTAGCCCACAGCGCCAGGCGATACAGTATGTTGCGCGAATCGATCCAGTTGGTGGCGTAAAAGCCCTCCGGAAAGAGGTCAAACGCCCACAGCAGACGACGCGTGCCCGGCGGCAGCAGCCAGGCCGCCCACAGCGGCAGCAGCGGTGGACTGGTGGTGCACACCACCCAGCGAGGGCGATAACGCCATGCACATAGCACCAGCGCTAAGCCGTCGTATACCATGGTCAGCAAGCGCGGCCAGGTCCGGCTTCCCTCGTAGGGCGTCCACAAGCGACGTACTTGCCCTGCCGGCCGTCGTCGCCCACCTCCGCCGGCAAACGAGCGGCCCATGCACACCACCGCACTCGAAAGGCCGTGCTCGCGCTCTAAATATTCCACTAAGTCGCACACCGCCTCCCCGTTGATGTTCGGATTGGGCGGATAGTGCCGAGTGAGAAAAACGACCGGTGCTCTTGAGCGGGTCATGGCTCTTCCGGTGGGCGTTCGCTATTCGCGTTCCAGCAGGGCGCGATAAATTTTGCCTAAGATGCTCTCCAGATCGTACCGGTACGACCACTCCGGATAGTGCTGTTGAAACTTACTGACGTCGCTGATGTACCAGATGTGGTCGCCTACCCGGTTTATCGGGCTGTATTGATAGCGCATCCTCTTGCCGGTGATGTTTTCGCACATTTGGATGGCCTCCAATATCGAACAATTGGAGAAGCGGCTTCCGCCGGCATTGTATACCTCGCCGGGGCGAGGGTTCCGGTAGTAGTGCCAAAACATGTTCACCAGGTCATAGCTGTCGATGTTGTCGCGCACTTGCTTACCCTTATAGCCAAAGATGGTGTATTCGCGTCCCGTCACATTGCACTTCATCAAATAGGAGAGAAAGCCATGGAGCTGGGCGCCGGAGTGGTTCGCGCCGGTTAAGCAGCCTCCGCGAAAAGAGGCGGTTTTCATGTTGAAATAGCGCCCGTACTCTTGCACCAACACGTCGGCCGCTACTTTGGAGGCACCGAAGAGCGAATGGGTCGTGTGGTCTAAGCTCATCCGTTCGTCTATTCCGCGCGCGTAATAGGGGTGGTCGGGCGCCACCTCCCAGCGCGTTTCTAATTCGATCAACGGCAATAAGTTAGGGTTATCGCCGTAGACCTTGTTGGTAGAGGTAAAGATGAAGACCGCCTCAGGACAGTATCGGCGCGTGAACTCCAGAAGGTTGAGCGTGCCGTTGGCGTTGATGGTAAAGTCGGTAAAGGGTTCGCGGGCGGCCCAGTCGTGGCTGGGCTGGGCGGCCGTGTGAATGACCAGGCGGATGTCGGTGCCGTACTCCTGAAAGAGGCGTTCCATCGCTTCTGTATCTCGGATATCGGCGTTGTAATGGCGGTAGTTCGGGAAGCGTTCGATGAGGCGATTTCTGTTCCAAGCCGTAGAGGCTTCCGGCCCGAAGAAGTAGGCCCGCATATCGTTGTCTACGCCGACGATGAGGTCGAATTTGTCGGAGAAGAAAACAACGGATTCGCTGCCGATAAGGCCTGCCGAGCCGGTAATGAGCGCCACGTTCATCTGCTGTCAGAATTTGAGCCTTGAAAAGAAAAAACCGGGCGCAAAGAAAGGTTAGCCTCGGCATACCGGCGTGCTTAATCGTCAAAACTGACTACGATGCGCTGCGATTTAGGATGCGCCTGGCAAGTGAGCACATAGCCATCGGCTATCTCGTCAGGCTCGAGGCCGTAGCACACCTCCATTTCCACCTCTCCCTCGAGCACTCTGGCTTTACACGTGCTGCATACCCCTCCGCGGCATGAAAACGGCAAGTCTGCTCCGGCGCGCATGGCGGCATCGAGTATTGTACTGCCGTCCGAAGGGAGTTGAAATTGGAACGTCATCCCATCCTGAATGACCGTTACCGCAGCTTCGACGACTGCCGCCGTCGAGAGGACAGGCCGCGCTTTTCGGGTTGTGCCGGCCGCGGTGAACAATTCGAAAAGGATGCGCTGCGGTGGCACGCCCAACTCTTGAAGCGTTTCTTTGATGTCGAAGGTCATCTCTTCAGGGCCGCACAGCAGAAAGACATCTACCTCTTCGGGTCGAAACAGGCAGCGGGCGTAGGCTCGGCACTTGTCGGCGTTGAGGCGTCCAAAGAACAAGTCCGCCCCAAGAAATTCGCGGCTAAAGACGTGGTATATGGCTACATGCTCAGGGTATCGATTCTTGAGCAGCTCTAAGGACTCGCGAAAGATGACGCAGTCGAAGTTTCGGTTGCCGTAAAAGAGCAAAAACTTGCTTTTGGGCTCCGTGTGGAGCACACTTTTAAGGATGGACATCACCGGCGTGATCCCACTGCCGGCTACAAAAGCCACGTACAAGCGTGCCTGCTGAGGGTCTAAAGGAACCGTGAAGCGTCCCTGCGGAGGCATGACGAGCAACTCATCACCCAAGCGCAAGCGCTCGTTGACATAGGTGCTAAACACCCCTGCCGGCACCTTTTTGACGGCCACCCTAAGTTCGCCTTCATGGGGCGCCGTGCAAATAGAGTAAGAGCGACGGACGTCCTCGCCGTCTATGATGGTGCGCAAGGTCAGGTACTGCCCGGGCAAAAATCGAAAGGCCTCGCGCAAATCCGCCGGCACATCGAAGGCTACGGATACCGTATCGGGCGTCTCCCGGCGCACGTCGCTTACGCGCAAGGGATAAAAAGATGCAGGCGTTGCCATGTCGTCTGAAGTTTCGTTAGCCCACGAAAAACAGGCGCCCGACAGGATAGTTTCCGCGCAAAAGACCGGCCGGATGAGTACACTTGCTCACAAAAAGGGCTCTAATCTTTCGTCGCGGCAGAGAGCAGACTCACGTAGTTTGCGCGTGCTCCGGTGTCAGAGAGTTGACGTACTTCATCAGCCCGCTTTTCAAATTGGCCGCTTTATTGCGGTGAATCGTACCGCGTTTGGCCAGCTTGTCGATCATGCTGACCACTTTGGGCAGGAACTTTTCGGCTTCTGCCTTGTCTTTAAGGGCGCGCAAGTTTTTGATGGCCGTGCGCGTGCTCTTTTTGTAGTAACGGTTCTGCAAGCGACGTTTCGCGTTTTGACGAATGCGCTTCAATGCCGAACGGTGATGTGCCATAGCTTCTTATGCCGGTCGTGTGTCGTAAACGTTCTTTAAGCCTCTTCTTTTGAAAGGCCGGCAAAGGTAGAAGTTTTTCCGGTAAAAAGGTTCGCTCCTCAAAAAAATGCTTTTGCGCTCGCCCGGCCCTTTGGCACCAAATGCCTACTTTTGCCTTACTTTTTCGTTCGATTTACCCGTTTTTCAATGTTTGCCTTGAAATGAAAGATATATCAGCCGTCTTTAACGCGCATCCTCAGTACATTGAGTCCCTTTACCAAGCCTGGCAAAAAGACCCTCGATCGGTAGAGGCCGACTGGGCCGTCTTTTTTAAAGGGTTCGACTTTGCCCTTTCGTCGGCCAACGGCAACGGCATGGGCACTACGCCGAGCAGCACCGACTTGATGCGCGAGTTTGCCGTGTATGCCCTTATTCAAGGGTATCGCCAACGCGGCCATATGCTATCGACCACCAACCCCATTAAACCGCGCAAAGACCGCAAACCTCGACTCGACCTGGCCGATTACGGCCTTTCGGAGGCAGACTTGGACCGCCCCTTCGCCGCCGGCTTCGACATCGGTATGCCCCACGCCCCTCTGCGCGATATCGTCGAGCGGCTCAAGAAAATCTACTGCGGCAACCTGGGCTTTGAAGTAGCGCACATCTACGACCAAGAGCGCCGCAAGTGGCTCTTAGACAACATCGAAAACCGAAACTTAGCCGAAGACTTCGGCTTTTCTATTGAAAAGAAGCGGCGCATCCTCGAAAAGCTCAACGGCGCCGTCGTCTTCGAGCAGTTCCTCCACACCAAGTTCGTCGGTCAAAAGCGCTTCTCTTTAGAAGGCGGTGAAGCGACCGTAGCCGCCTTGGACGCCATCGTTAATACGGCAGCAGAGAGCGAGCCTGCGGTGGAAGAAATCGTCATCGGCATGGCCCATCGAGGGCGTCTCAATGTTTTGGCCAATATTTTAGGCAAAACCTACGAGCAGATTTTCACCGAATTTGAGAGCAAAACGATTCCCGACCTCAGCTTCGGCGACGGAGACGTCAAATATCACCTTGGCTTCTCTTCTCAAGTGAATGCTCTTAACGGCAAAACGCTGTATTTGAAACTCTTGCCTAACCCTTCGCATCTGGAGGCAGTTGACCCGGTGGTATTGGGTTTCACGCGTGCCAAAGCGGATGCTCTTTACGGCTCCGACTTTAAGCGCATCTTACCCGTGCTTATCCACGGCGACGCAGCACTGGCCGGCCAGGGCGTTGTGTACGAGATTGTTCAGATGAGCCAGCTACCCGGCTACTACACCGGTGGCACCATACATTTCGTCATTAACAATCAGATCGGCTTCACCACCAATTGGGATGAAGGGCGCTCGAGCACGTATTGCACCCAGGTAGCCGATGTCGTGCAGGCACCCGTCATCCACGTCAACGGCGACGACCCAGAGGCCGTTGTGTTTGCCGTGGAACTGGCCACGCGATATCGCCAGCGCTTCCACACGGATGTTTTCGTAGACATGGTGTGTTACCGCAAATACGGGCACAATGAGAGCGATGAGCCTCGCTTCACCCAGCCCGACCTATACGAGCGTATCGCTACCCATCCCAATCCGCGCGAGGTGTACAACACGCGCCTCATCCAGCGCGGCGATGTAGATGCGCAACTGGCTCGCGAAATGGAGCGCGCCTTCCGCGCAGAACTCCAAGCCCGGCTCGACAACGCCCGTCAAAACCGGCTGCCTTACGTGTATCAAGAGACGGAATTAGCCTGGAAAGCACTGTCCATCACCACAGAGGATGAGGCCTTCCAGCATTCCCCTGACACCGGTATTTCTCCCGCTACGGTAGAACACCTGTTGCGGCACTTGCTCCATGTGCCTGCCGATTTCGAGCCTTTGCCTCAAATAGCCAAGATGCTGGACGGTCAGCGCGCCCTGGTGGAAAAAGGTCAGATCGACTGGGCCTTGGGCGAATTGCTGGCCTACGGCTCTCTTCTGTTGGAAGGCAAGGACGTGCGCATGAGTGGTCAGGACGTCCAGCGAGGTACTTTTAGCCATCGCCACGCCATCCTCGTCGATGCGCGCAGCTACCGGCGCTTCAACCGCCTGGAGGGTATCGCCGAACGACAAGGGCGTTTTCTTATTTACAACTCCCTCCTGTCGGAATACGCCGTGCTGGGCTTTGAGTACGGATACGCCTACGCCAACCCGGACGCCCTGGTGATCTGGGAAGCCCAGTTTGGCGACTTTGCCAACGGCGCTTCCACCGTCATCGACCAATTCGTCTTGGCTGCAGAGGCCAAGTGGCGGCGCATGAACGGCTTGGTGATGCTGCTACCACACGGCTATGAAGGCCAAGGGCCCGAACATTCCTCCGCTCGGCTGGAGCGCTATTTGCAGGGCTGCGCCGGCAACAACGTCACCGTCGCTAATGTTACCTCCGCCAGCAACTTTTTCCACCTACTGCGCCGACAGCTGGCCCGCCCCTTCCGCAAACCGTTGGTCGTCATGTCGCCTAAGTCCACCCTACGCCCGCCCTACAATATGGGGCTGTTGAGCGAATTGACCCAAGGCAATCGCTTCCGCGAAATAATAGACGACTCCGAGGCCAACCCTGCCAAAGTGAAGCGCCTGCTGGTGTGCAGCGGCAAGGTGTACTACGAACTGTACAAACGCCGCCAAGAAGAAAAGCGAGCCGACGTGGCCATTGTGCGCCTGGAGCAGATTTACCCCTTCCCCAAAGTGCAGTTCGAGGCCCTGCTCAATAGGTACGGTAAGGCCAAACTCTATTGGGTGCAAGAGGAGCCCTTTAACATGGGGGCCTGGAGTTACCTCCTGCTCCATCACGGTGATTACGGTTGGACGTGCATCAGCCGCCCGGCGGCGGCCAGCCCGGCCACCGGATTTGTCAAACGGCATGAGAAGGAACAGGCCGAATTAATAGATGCCGCCTTTAGCCGCCCTTGAGCACCTCTCCGCTTCGCCTTATGCAGGTTGTCGTTTTCGGCAAAAAATACCAGGACAAAAACCGCCCCTACGTTCAGGAGCTGTTTAACGTGCTGCAAGCCATCGGAGTGACCGTTTACATTTACCGGGACTATTTAGCGCTCATCCGTGACACAATAACCCTACCCGACACATACGGTATTTTCGACGGTTACCTGGATTTTCGGGTACATCCTATCGATATAGTCATCGTTCTGGGCGGCGATGGCACTATGCTGGACGCCGTCACTCACGTGCGAGATAGCGGCGTGCCGATGCTGGGCATCAACTTAGGTCGCCTGGGCTTTTTGGCAAACATCGAAAAACAGCACATTCAAACCGCTATAGAAAAACTGGTGCAAGGCCATTACACCGTCGTAGAGCGCACCATGCTGTACTTGGAGAGTGCGCCCCCGCTCTTTGGCGACCTGCCTTTTGCGCTCAACGACTGCACCATTCTGAAGAGCGAGACGTCCTCCATGGTGACCATCCACACCTTCTTAAACGGCGACTACCTCAACACCTACTGGGCCGACGGTATCGTCATCGCCACCCCTACAGGTAGCACCGCCTATTCGCTCAGCTGCGGTGGCCCTATTGTGATGCCCGACTCGGGCAACATCGTGCTCACCCCGGTGGCGCCACACAACCTCAACCTGCGTCCTTTGGTGCTTTCCGACCAATCCGTCATTTCCTTCGAGATAGAGGGCCGCATAGATAAGTTCGTCTGCACGCTCGACTCTCGGCACACGATCATCCGCTCCGACCAGCAGCTGGCCGTGCGCCGAAACGACTTCGGCGTGCGCCTCATCCAACTGGAAGGCACGTCGTTTTTGCAAACGCTGCGCGAAAAGCTCACTTGGGGCACCGACTGGCGCAATTAGTGCCGCCCGCCCTTTTTACGAGGCCGACCGAACCGTTAGCCGCAGCGCACGGATGCCCAACACCGGACTAAACCGCATGTATTGCTCTACGGCAATCGTGTATCGCCCCTGCTGCGGGAGGATGGCGCGCTCCTGCAAGACAAACTCTACTCGGCAGAGCCCTCCGCTACATCGCCCGTTCGATTGTCCTTGAGCATCAAACAAATCGAGCGGCAACACTTGGGTATGCCGCCGACCGTCGGGATAGCTCGTGTGCAATTGCACGTAAACGTTTTGATAGGCAAACGTGTCGGCGTGCTCTACTTCTAAATACAGATTATAGCGCAAAGAGGTGTCGGAAACCGAAAAGGAAAAAAGGGCCGTGTCGGCGTAAGGCCATTGCCCCTGCTCCAAGGAGATGGTTTGTGTATACTCGTAACCCTCTTGCCGACTACAAGAGAGAAGAAACCACACCAGGCCTAAAAGCACGCCTACACCTATCAGGCTGGTCGGTACACAGCCCAGAGGCCCGGAGACATCGGTTATGTCGGAATAGTTTCTCACAGCGCTGTATTGATGAGTTTGGCTCTCGTTTCCTCAGTTTCTCTGCAGTGCCTGGGCTATGCAAAGGTACCTTGCCGTTTAGATGGCCCTTTCGGCCTTTATATACACGGCCGTATTTTTGAGGCAAAAAGCCAAACCACACCCGTGTAAAGCAACGTTTAGCCCTCTGGTGTGCGGTGCTGTTGCAGCAACACCGGCCTTTTTGGGAAAAATGTCAAACAAACAAATATGACCCTCAACCTTCTGCATGCTCTTCTTTGGCCTCTTCGGATAGGCGCTTTTCTGTCGGTACTTTCTCCGCTATGGACACAGCCGAATACCTCTGCTCAGGAGGAGCAGAATAACGACCCCGACATCCTGGCCGTGCGTTTTCACCTTCGGAATGCTCCGCTCACTTTTCCCGTCGTGCATTTGAAAGCCCCCGCCGGCACCTTGTTACTGGCTTTTGACCGGCTGGGTACCGACCTTCGCGATTATGTCTACACCATCGAACACTGCAACGCCGACTGGCAGCGCTCCTCGTTAAACGAAATCGAATACCTCGAAGGCTTTACAGAAGACCGCGTGGTCAACGCCAGCAACTCTAACACCACGCTACAGCCTTATATCCACTACTGGGTTACACTTCCGAACAGTAATCTCCGTTGGACGCACTCGGGCAACTACCTTCTCAAGGTGTACGACGTCACCTACGAACGCCGCCTCGTGTTGGTGCGCCGATTTGTGGTCGTAGAAAACGCCTGGGACGTTCGGGCAGAATTCGTCCGGCCGGTCCGCGTAGAGCACCTAAACACCCACCATGAATTGGATTTTACCGTCGGCACGCGAGGGGCCTACATCTCCTACCCGGAGCGAGAGGTCAAGGCTTATGTGCTCCAAAACGGGCGTTGGGATAGCGCCATCGGACCGCTGCCGCCCTTTATGCGCCGCCAAGACCAGCTGGTGTACGATTATCAAGACCGCATTGTCTTTCCGGCGGGCAAAGAGTGGCGTTACTTCGACATGCGCACCTTCCAGTTTCGCGGCGAGTTTATCCAAACCTTGCGCATGGGCCCTAACTACTACGAGGTTGCCCTGAGCCCTGATGAAAGCCGCGCCTATAAGCCCTATGTACAAACCGGAGATCTCAACGGCCGATTTAGCATCGAAAACCGCAACGCCAACGAAGGCCTCGACCAGTGCGACTACGCCGTAGTGCGCTTTACCCTTAAAGCTGCCCAACCCTTCGAGGACCACGAGGTCTACGTCTACGGCCAGCTCACCGATTGGCAGCTAAAGCCCGAGTTTAAAATGACCTATGACGAACAGCTCAAGGCCTACCGCTGCGACGCCTACCTCAAGCAAGGTTACTACAATTATCAATATGTGCTGTACAACCCTACCACCGGTAAGCGCGACGAGGTCGGCGTAGAAGGCAACTGGTACGAAACCGAGAACGACTACCAGATTTTGGTATACTACCGGCCCGTCAACGGGCGAGCCGATCGCCTAATGGCTTTTCTCACGGCCAACTCCCGACGCGGTGGGTAGCCCTTTGCCTGCAGCGTCAGAACCCTATCACACCGACCACTCCGTAGTGGTCGGAAACGCCTTTGCGCAAAACCCTACAATCGTAAACATTGAAGGTCGGATCGCACAAAATGTAATCGATGCGCAAAAACGGAATGGCACCGGCAAACGTACTGCCCAGGCCCAAGCCTTTTTCGCGGAAGGTATCCGTCAGCCCGCTCGACAGCTGGCGATACACATAAGAAGTCGGCGTGTCGTTAAAATCGCCGCACAAGATGACGGGATGAGGACTGGCCGCCACCAAGTCGCGCAAGGTCTTGGCCTGCTGGGCGCGCACTGCCGTGGCGCGGCTTACCTTGCGCAAAACGCGCCCGATCTCTTTCCAAGTGTCCTTGCTGTCTATAGGCGCCTCTTTGACAATGTGTTCGGTGTCGTACGTAACCTTGTTCGATTGGAGATGCACATTGTAAATACGCACTACGCGCGGACCTATTTGCACATCTGCCCACATAGAGGTGTTCTCGGGCTCGTCAAAAGGCAGCAGCCCGCCGCGCAGAATGGGATAGCGACTAAAAATGGCGGTGCCGGGTCGCTCCAGCTCAAAAAGGTAAGGCAAACCCAAACGGGGCTTTAGTTTCAAAAAAAATTTGCGCCCCGTCTCTTGCAAACACAGAATGTCCGGATTGGCTCGTTCCCGCCAAAAACGCGCATAGGCCGCTATGACGTCGTCCCACTCTTCCGGCTCCAACTGGACGCCTCGAAAAAGCCCTCCCGCATTATGCGTGGCAACCGTGATCGCATCTGCCGGAACAGCCGGCCGGCCGGCGCCCAGCCCGATAAAGGAGGTCACGTGTTGCCAACCCAACACCAGCATGCCCAGATGATACAGCGCGTAGCGGTGCCTTCGCGAGGCCCATACGATTAACAACAGGACATTGCCCATCAATAGCCAGGGAAACGCCGTGCCGAAAAAGGCAAACCAACCGAACAGCGCAGGGTTGACAAAAGGCGCCAGGTAAGCCAGAAAGGTCAGCACAATAACCCCCGCGCTCCCTATCTGAAGCGCGTGCTTCAATATGTACTGCATGCGCAATCTTCAGAAAACTATTTTTTGCTGGCGTTGTAAAGAAACTCCTTCTCCTCAGGCGTCAGGCTTTCCAAACCACTTTCCTTTATCTTGTCCAAGATGGCATCCAGCCGCTCCTGAGGAGATAGGCTTCCCTCTGTTTTGCTCCTCTTGGGTGTCGGCCTTGCGGAAGAAGTCTTTGAGCGCCTTTGCCGACCCAAAGACAACAGCTGCCCGGACAGGTAGTCCAAAATCCGATGAACCGGTTCCGACCAGTCTTGCCCTTGCTTCATCGCCCGAACAAAAAGCAACCCCAACGCAAACCCTCCCAGGTGGGCCATATGCCCGCCGGAGTTGTACCGCCCGGCAATGCCGACAAGGTCGAATACCAACAACACCAAGACGATGTATTTCACCTTGACATCCCCCAAAAGCAACAACCGCACCCGATATTCCGGAGCCGTGTAAAGTGCTGCGCCCCCCAGTGCCATCACCGCACCCGAGGCGCCCAAGGCATAAGAGCCCACCCAAGGGATAAACTGAGCCGACAGAACAAATGCCAATGCCCCCGCCAGCCCACCCAATAAGTACACGGGCAATACCCGCCGAGGCCCAACGAGGTCGCTGATGATGGTGCCAAACATGTGTAGAAAAACCAAGTTGCCCACCAGGTGCCAAAAACTCAGATGCAAAAACATATAGGAGAAAGGCGACCAGGGCTGAATCAGCAACCGGAGCGGAGAGGCCGGCACACAAAACCAGTATAAGCCTGAGTTAAATGCCTCTGCTTGGCCGAACAGGAGCATCAAACCGTATAAAATATTGGCTACCAGAAAGACACCAAAGTTGATGACTATCAGCCGCGTGACGATAGGCGAGACCCGCAGCGTATACATTAAGTCGTTCCATATAGAGCGAAAGAAAGACATAGCACATTCCTCTTCTTTAAAGCACCTTATCGAAAGCGCCCCCTATACCAGAGCAAAATGAGCAAAAATCCGAAGAGAGCGCCGCCCAAGTGGGCAAAATGGGCTATGCCCGTCCGATAACCGCGCACTCCCATCAACAACTCTAAAACCGCCATGATGATGACAAAATACTTGGCTTTCATCGCCACCGGTGGAAACAACAGCCGAATAATCTGATTGGGAAATAGATAGGCAAACGCCACAAAAATACCAAAAATGGCCCCAGAAGCACCTAACATAGCGCCATTCCAATCGCGCGGGTCTATGCCCATCTGCTGCAGCTCCCACCATTGCACACCCAGGTGCAATACCATAGCGCCAAAACCGCAAAACAGGTAGTAGAACAAAAAGCGCGTCGGGCCCCACACCATTTCGATCATAGGCCCGAAGAAAAAAAGCGACAACATGTTAAATGCCAAGTGCCCTAGGCTGCCGTGCATAAACATATGGGTAACCAGCTGATAAGGCTGAAAATGCGCTGAGCCGGGCATGAACAGGGCTAAGGACAAGCGCCCTAAGTGCTCATAGTCGCCGACAAGTGGGTTCCACCCCTCACTGCCCAAGAGCACGTATGAGCCGATGAAGACCAAAACGTTCAGAAGGATTAAGTGCTTGACGACGCCGGAAAAAGGTTGGTAAAAAAGCATAAAGCAACTGGTGTAACGATGTCTAAGGTGGCGTGCTTCACTCGGCAAAGCGGCGTTGTAGTTCCTCCAGCTCGAAGGTAATAAAACACCGGCGTCCCGATACGCTTCGATAGGGTTGGCTACAGGCAAATAGCTGGTCGATGAGCGACTGCATTTCGGCTACCGATAGCTCCTGCCCGGCCCGAAGGGCAGCGCTTCGAGCCATTGCGCCCGCCAGGCGCTCCGCATTTCCCAAAGAAGGGTCGAGGTCGTTTTTGTACTGCTCCAAGAGGCGCTCTATCCATTGCTCTTCTGTAAACCCGACCGCCGGCATGGCCGGCACACCGTGGATGACGAAGGTGTTGCCGCCAAACTCGGTCAGGTCGAAACCCAGGCGATTGACCTCTGGAAGAATACTGCGCAACAATGCGGCGTCGGCCGGAGCCAGCTCGATGTTTTTCGGAAAAAGCAGGCGTTGTATCGCCATCGGCTGCTGTTTGAGCGCCTCCAGGTAGCGCTCGTACAGGATGCGCTCGCCGGCCGCCTGTTGGTCGATAAGCAAAAAGCCCGACTTGATAGGGCTGATGATATAGCGTTGGTGTATTTGGTAAGGCGGCCGTTGCGTTTTGAAAACGGTGGCGTTATCGTCTTCCTGCGGTGGCGCATCTATCCATTCCGCGGCGTCATCGGCGAGCTGCTGGGTGGCCTTCGAGGGTAAGATCTCCGGCTGGCGGGTGGGTGGCTCATCTGGGCCCTCGAATAGCCGTTTCCAGTTAGGGTCTACCCTGGAGCGCTCGCGGGATTCCGTCGGCGAGACCTCGGGCCAGGGTACCGGACGCGGTTGGAAAGCCGGTTCTTGGTCAAAGTCCAAGGTAGGCATCACATTGTGAATACCCAGCGCATGGCGAATGGCTACTTTCAAATAATTGTACACCAGTCGCTCGTCCTCAAATTTTATCTCCTGTTTAGTGGGGTGCACGTTAACATCTATGCGCGAAGGGTCGATGTCG